>Ga0105164_10002019_pt1 | contig 12698 bp, 9 predicted proteins | sample VDWuncwatermetaG_FD_89674 | JGI IMG/M metagenome (GOLD analysis project Ga0105164, IMG submission 89674) | Wastewater microbial communities from Netherlands to study Microbial Dark Matter (Phase II) - VDW unchlorinated drinking water | ecosystem: Environmental > Aquatic > Freshwater > Drinking...
AATAAAATGCGTATCGGTCGTGCCCGCGAGGGACAGCGCGCTACTTTGTAACAAGAAGGGAAAAACGAAAACCGGACATTTCTACTTTGCAGAAAACAGGACATTTCTATTTAGCGTTGACAGACAGATGACGATTCCTGCCCCTGCCGGAAACAAAATAAACCCGTCATACCCCCTAAAATAATATCCAAGCTCCAATCACTGACCGGCACGCACCAACCGCACATGGCCACTGCCGTAGCGGTAGCTGAAGCCGTCGACGAGGCCATCGAGGAAATAGACGAGCCAGGCGAGGAAGGTGAAGCCAACGAAGGGCGAAGAAGACCAAAACGGGAATGCAGGTGTGGCAGGAAAAGCCACCGGATCGATCGCCGGGTTGCTGCGGCTTTTGTCGGCAATGCCGGACAGCTCCTTCACGTTCGGCAAACGCCAGGCAACGCCAGTGTTGGTGGCTTGGGCGGCGGCTTGTTGCAGGGCGGCTTCGTGGGTAAAGGTGCCGGCAACCCCGGCGCAGGTTGACCCATCCCAGTTCATGCCTTCGGCACAGCGCCGCCAGATCAGACCGGTTTTCTGGTCAGTGACTTCACTGCCATCGGCGGAAATCGTAAAAGGTTGGGCGAAAGCGGCGACGGGCAGGATACCCAGCAGGCAAGTTAAAAATAGTGTGGCGAGTGGTGCGGTTTTCATTATGGTTACCTCTTATGTCATGAGTTATTGGATTTTGTAGGTCGGGTTGAGCGCGTTTTTTGCGCCGTAACCCGACAGCCTTTGTATGATGTTGGGTTACGCGGTGAAACTGCTAACCCAACCTACGAACTACGCAACCTACAACCTACGAAACTGCGGCATGGGGACTGAACCACTCCCGCACTTCGCGCCGGCGTGTGCCATGGCGCAGCCAGCCGGTCTGGTGGGCGACCACGTAGGCTATCCCCTGGCGGCGCAGGCTGGCGGTCAGGCGATGAATTGCCAGCTCATCGAATTCCTGCTCCGGTCGAGATAGTTCAGGCCGAGACAGTTCCGGCTGAGCCAGCCATAACCAGCGGTTGCCTTTTTGGATCAGGCATTGCACCAAAGGCCTCGCAGAGGTTCTCGCACCCGGAGGGTGCAGGCAATTCTCCAAGCTCTTGCGAGCTGGGGTTGTGACACCCGCCTGCGACCACCCGGCTTTTAAAGCAGCCACCTGACCGGCAAAATTTGCACCTTGCAACACCCAGCGCGGGCTTATCTGCCCGTCGGCATGCAAAATAAAAAGTTGCTTGAGCCAATCAAACTGTTCGAACAGCGCGTGGCGCAGCCGCACGCTTTGCGCGTGGGCGAAGTGCCCCCAATAGCTGCCCAGCATGGCCTGCAGGTGCGCGAGCGCATTGGCTGCTGCGTCATTCCTGTCATCCCTCGTCCCAACCTTCTCCCGGGGGGAGAAGGAGCGATTGTCCCCTCCCCCTTGCAGGGGGAGGGCTAGGGAGGGGGTAGAAATGTGGCTATTCCACCGAACCAACCCCCATCCTAACCTTCCCCCTGCAAGGGGGAAGGAACTGTTTTGTTTTAATGAATTATCTGCGTTGATAAACGTGTCCGCCTCACCCGTCCGCACATGGCGTGCTGCCCAGTCCCTCAGCTTGGCACGGCAATGCGCCACCACTCTGGGACGCACCCGCCGGTGGCCGGCAAATACGCGGTAACCCAAAAAATCTACCCCCTGGCATAAGGGTTGCAGAATCACCGCTTCCTTGCACCTGAGCGCGAGCGTATTTGCCAGAAACGCATCTATTTGCGTCTGCCATACCCGCAGTTGATCCGCATCATCAGCGAGCAGGACAAAGTCATCCACATAGCGCACATAGTGGCGGCACTTGAGGGTATGTTTGACAAACTGGTCGAGCGCATTCAAATACACATTGGCAAAAAACTGGCTGCTCAGGTTGCCCACCGGCAAACCGCATCCGGGTGCCGCGTTAGCCAGGCGTTTATGCGGCGGCACCAGTGCGGCGGCTACCGGATCGCGCACCCGTGCGGCCACTTTGTTCGCCAGCAGCTTGTGGCACAGGCTACGCAAAGCCAGGGCATGTGCGCCGGGCAATATGCCGCGCCTTTCACACTGTTCCAAGTGCTTGCACACCATCCGGTACAGGGTGGGGCGATGGATGGTATTGAAATAGTTGTGTATGTCGAGTTGCAGATACCAGCCCTGCCCGTTGCGGCTGCGCATGAATTGTTGCAATCGATCCACCGCCGCATGGCTGCCACGGCCTTTGCGGTTAGCATAACTGTCATGAATGAAAATAGGCTCGTATAGTTTTTCCAGGCGTTCAACCAAAAGATGATGCACCACCCGGTCGGCAAAATCCGGCGCATGGATTTCACGGGTTTTGGGGTGGGTTACCACAAAAGAAACAGTGCGGGCGGGCTGCCAACGACCTGCGCGCAATACGGTTTTAAGTTCCAGCAAACGATCCAACCAGCGGACTTCAAACGCCAACTGGTTTGCACTGGGCCGCTTGCCGCGCCGTGCCTTGAGCCAGGCGGCATAACACACCACGAGGCTCACCGGCACGGCGATAGCCGGGCTGACGGCTTGCTTTGCCGCCGGATTTTGCCCGGTCTTCACCGCGCGTCGCTCCACTCACCGGCACGCACCAACCGCACATGGTTACTGTTGTTGCGGTTGTTGTTGTTGACGTTGCCATTGTTGAAATTGACGTTCCAGGCGTTGTTGGTGTTGCCAACGTTGGGCGAAGAAGACCAAAACGCCAGCCTGCACACTTGCAACGCGGCCACGCATCCGGACAGGTAGCATGGCTTTGTCATGGTGTAGCCTCATTACCGACCGTACCCTTCGACAAGCTCGGGGCGAACGGATCAAATGCCGAGGCGGTGCAGGCACTCAGTGAAGCGGGGTGGGTCTGCGGGGTTGCCGCAGACTTTGACCCGGGAGCCGCCGGTTGCACATCAGGGCGTAAGCCTTGATGTGCAACCGGTTGGCCCACTTGCGCGCGCAGGCGGCTGGCAGTTTTCTGTTGCCAGCCGCCGCACTGTTTGCCGATTTGGGCGGCCAGATTGGCCGCCTCTTCAAATTGACTAAAATGCGCTTGGCCTTTGGCGGCGTTTTTAAAAGCACCCACCTCCATGGTCAATTGCAATGTAAGTTTGTAATCATCTACCAGCCACACCAGTGCCTGCACATGTTGAGCTTGTTGTGCCGTGTCAAAGCAGGCGCGATTCACGCCGCGCATCATCTGCATGGCCCGGGTGCGCAAATCCGTGCCCACCGTGTATTTGTGGTAGCGGGCGAAGCGCCGCACCATTTCTTCGGTGTGTACCAGCAAGCGCCGGATGTCACGATAAATGGGCGGTAGCGGTGTGCTCATCGTTTATATCCCCGCAAAATATATCTCCCAAAATTTTATACCCAAGTTCCAATCACTGACCGGCACGCACCAACCGCACATGGACACTGACGTAGCGGTTGATGACGTAGACGTTGCCATTGAGGAAAATGACGACCCAGGCGTTGCTGGAGTTGCCAACGCCGGGCGAAGAAGACCAAAACGAGTAACCCTGCGAATTGGGGAACCAGGTTGCGTCGATGGTAGGGCCGGGGTAAGCCACACCGTAATCCACAATGCTTTGTAGTTCGTCCGCAGTGGGCAAGCGCCAGTCGTTGAAGCCGCACATGCCTATTGTGTTGACGCTGTTCTTGAAGCCTATGCTGTTGCTTGCCGCGTCGATCTCGGCCTGGGTGGGCGCGACAAAATTTACCCCGTCATTTTTTTGCGCCGACGTGATGCTGTCGTAATTGGTGTAGGTTTTGTTCCAGTCGCGCAAGCCACCGTCTGCGGTTTTCACTTCCCACATCAGACCGGTGACGTTGTCCTGCACGCAACCGCCCGGGTCGATGCCTGATGCCGGGACAGCGGCAAAGCTGAATCCCAGCTTGCCATCGGTGGTGCTGTTGCTCGCCGCATTTGCATCCCGCCCGACCATGCCGTCTTGCGCACTGTTCAACGCCAGCGCTGCCGGACTGTCACACGCCACTAAAATATCGCTGCCCGCCTGATAACACTGGCTGGCGGTAATACCCGTGTCGTTGAGCGTGCCGGGGGTGACGGGTGGGGGTGGTGGTGGCGGTGTGAACGTGGTGGCACAGCTTTCTTCCGTATACGATGAATAGCCGCCAGCATTAAATGCCCGCACTCGATAACAGTACTGCGTATCAGCCGCAAGACCCGCATCCTGGTAGGAAGCACTTGAACTCGCGCCAGTGGAAGATAGAGGTTGTGCAATCATCGTATAGATTCCGTCTAGACCCAATTTTCTTTCTATCTCGAAACTGGACTCGTCGCTTGCATTGTCTTGCCAGGTAAATGAAATGCTGTTTTGTGAAAGTGCGGTGGCAATGGGCACGGAAGGTGCGAATGGTTCCAGCGGAAGCGGCAATGCGAGCTTGGTGAAGGTCGCCGTCGCAATTGCGCCGTTTGCGCCAACCAGTGCTTCGCAACTCTCTCCGTTTGCGCCCGTCACTCTCGCACAGCCTGACCACCCTGAAAATTGCGAACCTCGCCAGGCTACCGCCTTTAAGGCAACCGTGTTTCCCGTACTGACCCAGACCGAACACTTCGCCGGGCAGCCTATGCCTTGCCCCGAAATATTTCCGCTACCCGTTCCGGTAGTGATCACTTCGAGTTTCGCCAGTCTTTGTATCACGACCGACATATCAGTTGTTGATCCGGTTTTGATTAGACCCAAGTTAGGGAGAGAGACCAAACCACCGCTACCTGCCCCCAAAGCAGTTTGGAACCCCTGTTGATAACCCGCCACCGTGGCAACGACTTCGATGTTGTCCACTGGAATAACCTGATTCACTGCAATGCTAAAGTTGCCGTGAACATCGGTCTGCCCCGTGGCAAGCCATGGTCGAAGCATGACCGTGCCTACCACCCCCGACCCGGTCAGCTTGTCCACAACGCGACCCGTTACTACAATGTTCACTGGCGGAGTGGAGGGGGTAGAAGGGTGGTGGCTGATCCAAAAATGTGTTCTCTCCAACCCGTCGTGAAACGAGGCGTTCAACGGTAATGTCTCATCGGTTGAATTTACTCCCGCCATCGGCGTTGCGCTAAATGCTGAGCAAGGAAAGGCACCGGTATGTTTATACCCATAGCGTTCCGGGTCACCGTTCGGCATAAGAATCGTCATGCCGGGTCGCGTAACATCGGGAAATCCCAACATATGCTCGGTGACCATTGCATCACCGAATCTCATATTATTAACCAGCGGCTGTCCGGTCGTAGCGGCGGTCATCAAACTAGGTGCAAAGCGTTGCCCGGCATAGCTGATCAGACAGTCACCCCCTTTCACATCGACACTATCACCAAAGAAGATATCAATAACTGAGGCATCCATGTCTGCCGCTAAGCCGATTAGAACTTGTATCGGCACATCCGGTAGCAGATGCCGTGTGTCAAACAAGCGCGTTGTAATTTCACCCGGCTCGGGCGCAACACGAAAAAACTGCTTGACAATTGAGTTACCTATTACGGCAAAAGAGACGTTTTCACCTGCCTGATAACACGACAATTGCTCACAGACATTTGTTTGCGTGGTACCCAAACCAGGGTGTGTGCCTTGCCAATAGGTTTGTTGTTCGTAGGGCGTTACACGCTCCGTGTCACCGTCGAAAATACCTGAATGCGGTGTGCCAAGCGTGGTGAGTGATGCAACATTACCGCTATACGGATACCCACCGGACGCAAGACCTTGGAGATAGGTGCGCACTAAAACCCCACCAAAGGAATGCGCCACGACATGCACCTTTTTACCAGTTCGTGCCGCTATCTGGTCTATGGCAATCCCCAAGTCCTGCGCGACATCCTCAAACTTGGCTGCGGTTACCCACCGGAATTCAAACAGGGTGACAGCTTTTGTGGTGAAGGATGTTTTTAATTGTTGAGGAAAATCATTATAAGTGCCACCGCCACCGCCGAAACCATTTTCGCTTATAGATAATGTTGAAGTTGTAGGTGAAAAGCCGTGCACGAACAAGACAGGCTCCTTGCCGGCATAGCACGGAGTCGCAAGTGGCATGAATTCACATTCTGATGCAAGGAGTGCGGCTTCGCGAAGAACAAAAAAACTTGTTCCGTCCAGTGACATATCCACGATCCTGTCTGAGATTCTATTTCCGATACCTCCTCTTTCATTTTTGATACTTGTGTTCCAGAACCATGCACATCCACGATGCCAATCTTTGCTCCGATCAACATTACCTCTACAGCCAAATTGTGTAGCTGCGCCCTTATCAATTGGCATGGTCAATTGGCATGGTCAATATGCCTGCTGCTGCATTGTTAATACCACTAACAGCAAGGGAGTCCGGGTCTGGAAGGATGATCTGAACCAAACCAGTCGGAACGGATGATTCGAAGGTCAGGGCAGGCAACCCATCAACTGACAGTGCTTGGCGGATGGTGATGGTTGTGTTTTCTGTCACTGCGCCCGGAGGAACTATAACAAGCGTATTCTCTGCACCATCTGACACGACGCCACCCGCCGATGTGACGACACCTGATGCTATGACAACAGAAGTGCTGGCATTAGCGGCAGGCTGATCACCACCCCCTCCCCCACAAGAACCCAGCAAAAAACTCGCCAGCAACGTGAGCGCAAGATGCCGTGTTGTATGGGTGATTTTGTAGTTGAAGGGGTTCATGTGTATCTCCGTTTCGTGGTGAGGATTTTGGGCTTAAACATGACAGCCTAACTGAATCTCAATTTTATCGTAACGCAACATCGTGTAGTGGTCGATTGTTTTTCGCCAATATCTGTTAGCGCAAAGTAGTTCGGAGCTCGACAGTACTCCTCTGCCTGCCGAGAATCAATTAGACGGCCTGCTAATTCACATAGCGCAAAACGACTGGTTTTCAGGTAGATGAGTACGGGTCAATTTAGTACTTATGCCACATGACAAAATGTGGTTGTTCATAAATTTATATCAGCGCGCCCTTCTCGTCCTGCGTGTGTTGTTTAAACTGGCTGAGGTCTCAACAACGCACGCTGTACGCGAGTGACACGGCTAATGACTGATCTGGAATATATCCGTGTTTCCCTAACAAATGCCTTGCCTATCAGACTACTAATCTACCGCACCATCTGGTTCATATCAATAATCGGCATTAATATCGCCAGCACGATCAACAGCACTACTCCGCCCATCACCAAGATCAGCACGGGTTCCAGCAACGAGGTCAGCACCGAAGTAAAGCCGCTGACTTCTTGCTCTTGCTGGGTGGCGGCGCGTTCCAACATAGAGTCGAGCTGCCCGCTGGCTTCGCCGCTGGCAATTAAATGCACCAGTATCGGCGGGAATAATTTTGAGGCGGCTAAAGCGCGACTAAGGCCAACCCCCTCGCGCACTTTTTTAGAGGCTTCTTCGACCGCACGCTTCATGGGTAAATTTTGTACAACACCCGCTGCCGCAGTCAGTGCAGTTAACAACGGCACGCCACTGCCGACCAGTATCGCCAAGGTGCTGGCCATGCGCGCAGTGTTCACACTACGTACCAAGCGACCGATGATCGGTAAACGCAACAAGCGTAAATGCCATTGATAGCGCAACGCCTCTTGTCGCAACAGGGCACGCACCCCAAATCCGGCGGCTATCAGCGCGATAAAAAAATATATTCCGAATGATTGGATCAACGCGCTTAGGCCAATCAACAAACGGGTGAGCAATGGCAGCGTTTGATGCGATTGCTGAAATACGCCGACCACTTGCGGCACGACGTAGACCAACAAACCTGTCACCACCAATAAGGCCACCACGGTGACAATAGCCGGATAAACAAAAGCCAGCACCACTTTTTGGCGCAACATTTGGCGTGATTCAGTGTAGTCGGCCAAGCGCAACATCACCTTACCCAACTCGCCGGAGGCTTCGCCGGCACGAATGAGTGCGCGATAAATATCGGGAAAGACAGTTTCGTATTTGCCCATCGCCTGCGCCAAAGTTTGTCCGGCCAACAATTCGGCGCGCACACCCGCTAATATTTGTCGCGCCGCTTCGCTTTCGCTCTGCTCGATAACCGCGCTGAGTGCCTGTTCTAACGTGAGTCCCGCGTTGAGTAAGGTCGCCAATTGCCGCGTGACTAAATTTAATTGCGCCGATGAAATACTACTGCCTCTGCGCCAGCTCCCAATAAAACCCGCATCCGACTTGATACCTTCTTGCGATACTGCCTCGACTGCCAATATCGTCAAACCCGATTCACGCAGACTGCTACGCGCTTGGCGCAAAGTGTCAGCCTCGATCACACCCCGCATGGCGCGTCCGGCAACATCTAAAGCTTGATAGTGAAAAGCAGCCATATTCCAATTCCTGATAAAAACGATCACTGCGTTGCCTTCATCTTTATTTCCGGCCGCTTCGCTTAACCTACTACGCAGATTAGCCTGCACTGAAACTTCGCTACGCTAGTTTTGGCTTCTGTTTATCCGAAACCGGACGAACGCGCTTTAATCGCGGGTGACGCGCAATAATTCTTCCAGCGAAGTCGTGCCGGACAGCAAGTAGCGGATGCCATCTTCGCGCAAACTACGCATTCCACCTTGTATGGCGTGTAGTCTTAAAATTTGTTCCGAGGCGCGATCATGGATCAAGCCGCGCATCCCTTCGTTCATAATGAATAACTCATAAATACCGGAACGCCCACGATAGCCCGTATGCGCGCATGTCGCGCAGCCCACCGGACGATACAAGGTGGCAGGTGTGGCCAAGCCATCCAACAACAACTCAGAGGCTAGCGGCATGTAAGGCTCTTTGCACGATGCGCACAGGCAGCGCACTAACCGTTGCGCCAATACGCCGAGCAAACTGGACGATAATAAAAATGGCTCCACGCCCATGTCGGTTAAACGCGTCACCGAACTGGCGGTATCGTTAGTATGCAAAGTTGCCAACACCAAATGCCCGGTAAGACTGGCTTGTACGGCGATTTGCGCGGTCTCCACATCGCGTATTTCACCGATCATTATGACATCTGGGTCTTGTCGCAAAATGGCGCGCAAGGCACGCGCAAAGGTCATTTCGATGCGCGGATTCACCTGCGTTTGACCGATGCCATCCAGATCATATTCAATCGGGTCTTCCACCGTCATAACATTGGTCACGGTCGCGTCTATGCGGGTCAGCGCGGAATAAAGCGTCGTGGTTTTGCCTGAGCCAGTGGGGCCCGTCACCAAAATAATGCCATGCGGTTGGCGCATGAGCGTGTCGATGGCGGCTAATGTTGTGTCGTCCATACCCAACCTAGAGAGCTCCAGCCGCCCCGCATCTTTGTCGAGCAACCGCAGCACCACGCGCTCGCCATGCCCGGTCGGCAAAGTGGAAACGCGCACATCTACAGGTCGCCCCGCTAAGCGCAAGGTAATGCGCCCATCTTGTGGTAGACGCTTTTCGGCGATGTCCAGCTCCGCCATAATTTTGATACGCGACACCATCGCCGCATGTAAAGCACGATGCGGTTCAATCACATCTTTCAACGTGCCATCCACGCGAAACCTAACCACCGAGCGCGTTTCAAACGGCTCAATATGAATGTCCGAAGCAGATTCGCGCACCGCTTGCGTCAGCAAAGCATTAATCATGCGAATAACGGGTGCGTCATTTTCCGCATCCAACAAATCTTCGGTCTGCGGCAAATCGTGTATCAGTTGCGATAAATCCATATCCTGCTCGACATCCATCACCATCGCCGCAGCTGAACCATCCGCCTGTGAATACGCACCGGCCAAGGCTTTGTCAAATTCGCCCGCAGGTAAAATATGCGCGTGCAACGGCACACCTAAAATGCGGCGCACTTCGGCCACCGTTTCGGCTGCTGCATCTTCGCGCAATTGAATGTCAGCCGATTCCGCCGAACAATGCGTCAATAACACGCCTTTACTCTTGGCAAATGAGTATGGAATTCTGCGTGATATTTTGGGGTCTGCCACCAAGTTGGGCGCAGCAGAATCTGCCGAGAGAAGATGAGATGAAGAAAGATCGTCCACGGCTAAAAGTCCAGTGAAATTTATTGAGAGGGCATTTCTTGGATAGGCGCTTCATTGAGCGGGGGCTCATTTACAGATGCCGGATTTGCGGATAGTGGAGCAGCTTGCTCACTTGTTGTAGGCTCTGCTGCAGGCGATTTCACCGCCGCTGAATCATGCGCTAAAGGTCGCGTCAGCTCGGCTGGTGCAGCTGGCGAAGAAGGGGGCGGCGACACGGGTGGCGCGCTCAGCGACGGCTGTTGTATCACCAGTGGCGGCAATGTAGGCGCGTCCATCTTGGGTAAAAATAAGTGCCCAGATACTTGCCCCTCCTGCTGCTCGCCGCGCAAATATTCATAGCGATTTTGCGTCAGACTTTGTGAAGCGGGCGCGGTACGCAACACATAGGGGCGAATAAACACCATCAAATTAGTCTTAACGTGCTGCCGCTTTTCATAGCGAAACAATGCGCCCAAAAATGGAATGTCGCCCAGCAGTGGCACTTTTTCTGTGCCGTCTTGCACGGAGTCTTGAATCAATCCACCCAGCGCGATAATCTGTCCATCGTTCACCAGCACGGTCGATTCCAGCGAGCGTTTATTGGTAATCACCCCAGCTGAATTGGTTAAATCTTGTACGTTAGAAACTTCTTGAAATATTTGCAACTTGACTGTACCACCTTCAGAAATTTGCGGTTTGATGCGTAGCGTCAAACCCACATCCTTACGCTCGACCGTCTGAAATGGGTTGGGATTCGCTGACGTGCCGACTTGCGAGCCGGTAATAAAAGGTACGTTTTGACCAATCAAAATTTTCGCTTCTTCGTTATCCAGCGTCAGCAAATTCGGCGTAGAAAGAATGTTGGCATTTGCATCGGTCTCCAGCGCGCGCGCCAGCATCCCCAGATTGAGCACCGTGCCCAAACCCGGAACAGTAGTCGTGCCTTTCACAATGCCGATGTTCAAGCCCTTGCTCACCGTGGTGCCGATATTGGCTGCAGCACTCGTGCCCGCCGCGCTAATAATATTGCCGCCACCTGCACCTTGCGCGCCAAAATTGGTGCCGCCCACCACATTGCCCGCGCCCGTGATCCCCGTAAAATCTTGCCACTGAATACCAAACTCGGCCGCCTTGTTGGCGGTTACTTCGACGATTAACGCCTCGACAAAAACCTGTGCGCGGCGCACATCCAACAACTCAATCGCTGCCCGCAAATTATTATAAACCGCACTGGATGCAGTAATAATCAGCGCGTTGGAAGCCGCATCGGCCTGGATAATGCCGCTGCCACCGGTCGGCACACTGCCCGCCAACCCAACGCTGGCAACGGGCACAGAAGTATCCCCCGACATCACCGCGCGTAAGGTTTGCGCCAACTTCACCGCATCCGCATTTTTCAAATACACCACATTAATGTTGCCCGGTGTACCCGTGTAAACATCCAGCTTCTCTACCAACTCTTTTACCCGCGCCAACCGCGAAGGGTTATTAGTACGCACCAGCAAACTATTGGTACGCGCATCTGCGGCTAATATAAAACGCAGACTCAAATCATCTGCAGCCGCGGCTGCGGCAGGGCCCCCATCCGGCATCAAACGCATAATCGTCTGCGCCACCTCCATTGCAGAAGCGTGTTTAAGTGGGATCACTGCCGGGCCATCTGTATTCGGCTGGTCGATCGATTTAATAATTTGCTCGATGCGTTTCAAATTGCTCGCGTAATCTGTCACCACCAATAAATTTGCGCTGGGATACGCGACGACAATATTATTCGGCGCAATTAAAGGCCGCAAAATAGGCACCATTTGCGCGGCAGATTCATGCTTCATGGCATACACCCGCGTCACCAATTTATCACCGCTGCTGTATGCATCCGTGCTGGTGATGTGCAACTTGGCTTCTGCCTCTGGCATAATTTTAGTTATGCCGCCCGACTCCACTGCGGCAAAGCCCTGCAAGCGAAGGGCTGACAACAAAATGTCATACGCCAGATGCGCGGGAATGGGGGTCGATGACACAATATTAATCGTGCCTTTTACGCGCGGATCAACCAAAAAATTACGCCCGGCGATATGCGATACAGCACGCACCACCTCCTCAATATCCGCGTTGACAAAATTGAGTGAGACCTTCTCCTCTGCCGCAGCCATGCTGACCACCGGTACGCATAGCGCGCCGCAAACTAGCCACACACTAAAGCTGCGCTGCATCGATCCCAGCATCCGATAAATTATTTTTTGGCACATGGCTAACAGCCCATTATTTTTAAGGTTGACCAAGATTCGCTCCACGCCGATCGGTTGCGCCCGAATTTACCCCAGAATTTATCACATCCTGCTGCCCCCTTCTATGCTCTGCCCGCAAGCCAGCACGACTTTCCGCTCGATTATTTTGCGAACCGGAATTGTTTTGAAGCGGGGGCTTATTTTGCGCATTGGGTGCGGCAGGCATCCCCTGTAGATTAAGGCGCGCCTCCTGCGCTGCGCGCAATGCAGCTTGGTGTGCTTGCGTCTCCTGCACGGTCGGTATTGCCCCCATCGACGAAGCCAACTTCGCCGCCGTTTTATCGCCTGAATATTTCATTTCCAAATCCACTTTATGCTGCAATCCGGCACGCTCCAATAACACATAATCGGCGTGGACTTCTTTTAAAATCGTACCCGCCACCACAC
>Ga0105164_10002021_pt1 | contig 12695 bp, 9 predicted proteins | sample VDWuncwatermetaG_FD_89674 | JGI IMG/M metagenome (GOLD analysis project Ga0105164, IMG submission 89674) | Wastewater microbial communities from Netherlands to study Microbial Dark Matter (Phase II) - VDW unchlorinated drinking water | ecosystem: Environmental > Aquatic > Freshwater > Drinking...
AAGAACGCACGAGATTTTTGCCGCGCGCGCCGCCGAGATTGGCCAGACCGACTGGGCCTACAAGGACAATCCGGTCCAGTTCTGGGATCTTTTCGGCGAGCAGGGCCATCCCATCCGCACCACAGTTTCCGAAATGGGGCCGCTGTTGCTGTCGCGGCTGATGGATCTCAACGAAGTGCAGGAAGGCGTGCTCACGATTGCCTTCCATATCGCGGACAAGGAAGGGCTCCTGCTGCTCGATCTCGACGACCTGCAGGCGATGCTTGTCAATTGCGGCAATCGCGCCGACGAGCTGACGCTGACCTATGGCAATATCTCAAAGGCGAGCGTGGGCACGATCCAGCGGTCGCTGCTGCAACTGCGCTCACAAGGTGGCGACAATTTCTTCGGCGAGCCGGCGCTCGACCTGGAGGACTTCATTGCCTGCGACGATGCCGGCCGCGGGATGGTCAACATCCTTGCCGCCGACAAGCTGATGGCGAGCCCCAAGCTCTATTCGACCTTCCTCCTCTGGCTGCTGTCCGAACTATTCGAAACGCTCCCGGAAATTGGCGATCCCGACAAACCCAAACTTTGCTTCTTCTTCGACGAGGCGCACCTGCTGTTCAATGATGCGCCCAAAGCGCTGGTCGAGAAGGTCGAGCAGGTCGTCCGCCTGATCCGTTCGAAGGGTGTCGGCGTCTATTTCATCACGCAGAACCCGATCGACATTCCCGACACCGTCGCAGGCCAGCTGGGCAATCGTGTGCAGCACAAGCTGAACGCCTTCACGCCGCGGGACCAGGCGGCGGTCAAGGCCGCCGCCGAAACTTTCCGCGCCAATCCCAGCGTCGATGTTGCAACGGCCATCACCGAGTTGAAGGTGGGTGAGGCGCTCGTCTCGTTCCTCCAGCCCGACGGTGCACCCTCACCCGTCGAGCGCACGCTCATCAAGGCGCCATCATCGCGCGTCGGACCGGCAACACCGCAGGAGCGGGGGGTGATGACCCAGACCGACGCCATAGCCGACAAATATGATACGCTGGCGGACCGGGAGTCGGCCGAGGAAATCCTTCAGTCGAAGCAGGCCGAGGCGAGCGCCGCGGCCGCCGCTGAGGCGGCGCAGGCCGAATCCGACAAGCAGCAGGCCATCGCCGCCAAGGAAGCCGCGCGCCAACAGGTCATCACGGACCGCGAGAACGCCCGCAAGGGTAAGGAAGCCGAACGCGTTGCTGCCCAACAGGCGCGCGAAGCGGCGAAACCCAGCTTTGCCGAAAAGATGATCGAATCCGCCGCACGCTCTGCGGCAACATCGGTCGGTCGAAAGGTCGCAGGACAGCTTGGCGGACAATTGCTGCGCGGCCTGCTCGGTGGCCTGTTCAAGGGCCGTTGAGGATGCCAACGCTCCCCGGCGAAATTGCTGCAGCACTGGTCGATCCCAAGGCCTATGGCGAATGGGACGGCCTTCATGAAAAATTCGCCTGGGCGCGGGCGAACATGCCGCTGGCCGTTGCAGAGAATGAACGATTCAGCCCCTTCTGGGCCGTGACGCGTCACGCCGACATTCTCGAGATCAGCCGGAACAATGCGCGCTTTGCCAGTGCCGTCCGCTCCCCTACCCTCGTCGATCGCGAGGGCGAGATGATCGTCAAGGCGATCACGCCGAACAATGACGGCCACCTGATCCGCTCGCTGGTGCAGATGGATGCGCCCGACCACATGAAATACCGGCTGCTGACGCAAAGCTGGTTCATGCCCAAAAACCTCCGCACGATCGAGGCCCGTATCCGCGAAATCGCGCGCGACACGGTCGAAAAGATGCTGGCAATGGGTGGCGAATGCGATTTCGCAAAAGACGTGGCCGCCGGGTATCCGCTCCATGTCGTGATGAACATCCTTGGCGTGCAGCCCGAGGACGAGCCGCGGATGCTGATGCTTACCCAGCAATTGTTCGGCCCGACCGATCCCGAAATCAACCGCGCCCGCGCCGCGATCACCAGCCCCGAACAGGCGATCCAGATGCTGCAATTCGTGATCGCCGATTTCGAGAACTATTTTGCGGGGATTACCGCAGACCGCCGCGCCAGCCCGAGGGATGACCTTGCCACCGTCATCGCCACCGGCATGGTCAACGGCGCGCCGATCCCCGATCGTGAAGCCAATGGCTATTACATGATTGTGGCGACGGCCGGACACGACACGACATCGGCATCGACCTGCGGCGCGATCATGGAACTGGCGAAGAACCCCGCGCTGTTCCAGCGTTACCGTAACGGGACGGCGGACAGCGCGGGCCTGATCGAGGAAGCGATCCGCTGGACGACACCTGTCCAGCACTTCCTGAGGACAGCGACCGAGGATTGCGAACTGGGCGGCCAGAAGATCGCCAAGGATGACTGGCTGATGCTCTGCTATGCCAGCGGCAATCGCGATGAGGCGGTGTTCGGTGATCCCTTCACCTTCAACCCCGACCGCACACCAAACAACCAGATCGCCTTCGGCTTTGGCGGGCATGTGTGCCTTGGGCAGCATCTTGCGCGGATGGAAATGCGCATCCTGATGGAAGAGTTGCTGCCGCGGCTGAAATCGATCGAACTGGCGGGCGAACCGGCGCGTGTGGAATCGACCTTTGTCGGCGGGTTGAAGCGCCTGCCCATCCGGTTCGAGGTGAACTGATGCGCGAACTGACATTTCGGGGCGTCCTGCTGGGCGGATTCATCACTCTCCTTTTCACCGCAGCGAATGTCTATCTCGGCCTGAAGGTTGGCATAACATTCGCCACGTCGATCCCCGCCGCAGTGATCTCGATGGCACTGCTCAGGATCGTGGGCAATTCGAACATCCTTGAAAACAATATCGTCCAGACGATTGCATCCGCAGCCGGCACACTCGCCGCAATCATCTTTGTGCTGCCGGGCCTTGTCATGATCGGCTGGTGGCAGGGCTTTCCCTACTGGATCACAGCCTCGGTGTGCGCGATTGGCGGGATATTGGGCGTGATGTTCTCCGTGCCCTTGCGTCGCGCGCTGGTGACGGGATCGGACCTGCCTTACCCTGAAGGCGTTGCTGCCGCCGAAGTGCTGAAGGTCGGGTTTGGATCGGCCGAGGGGGCGGAGGAAAACGCCAGGGGCCTGCGCATGATCATCATCGGCTCGCTGACCTCGGCAGCCTTTGCCCTGCTTGCGGCGATGAAGCTGGCCGCTGCCGAAGTCGCAACGACCTTCCGCGTCGGCGCGGGGGCGAGCGGGGCTTCGACCAGCCTTTCTATGGCGCTGATCGGCGTCGGCCACCTCGTTGGACTGTCGGTCGGCATCGCAATGCTGATCGGAATGCTGATTTCCTGGGCAGGGCTGGTTCCCATCCTGACCGCGATGCACGGCGCCAGCGGCGACATCGGCGAACTCGTGAACAACACGTTCCGCAACGAAGTCCGCTTTATTGGCGCGGGCACGATCGGCGTTGCGGCGCTCTGGAGCCTGTTCCGCATTCTCGGGCCGATCGTGCGCGGAATCGCGGCAGCGATGGCCGCAGCCGACGCCCGCAAGGCTGGAACTGCGCTGGAACTGACCGAACGCGACCTGCCGATCGGCATTGTCGGCGGAACCACCGTCGCCATGCTGTTGCCGATTGCGGGGCTACTCTGGATCTTTGCCTCGGGCACGCCGATTGCGGAGGGGATCGCTCCGGTCATTCTCGGCACGCTGGCCTATGTGCTCGTCATCGGCGTGATCATTGCCGCAGTCTGCGGCTATATGGCGGGGCTGATCGGTGCCTCGAACAGTCCGGTTTCGGGCGTCGGCATCCTGGCGGTGATCGGCGCGGCGCTCCTGCTCGTGTTGGTTTATGGCCGGGGCGGGACGGCGGAACAGTCGCAGGCCCTTATCGCCTACGCGATCTTCACGACGGGCATCGTCTTTTCGATCGCGACGATTTCCAACGACAATCTGCAAGACCTGAAGACCGGCCAGCTGGTCGGGGCCACGCCGTGGAAGCAGCAGGTCGCGCTGGTCTTCGGTGTGATTTTCGGCTCGCTCGTGATCCCGCCAGTGCTTGACCTGCTCAACACCGCCTTCGGGTTCGTTGGCGCGCCGAACGCGGGGGCCAACGCTCTCGCGGCACCGCAGGCCGCGCTGATTTCGGCACTGGCCAGGGGCGTGCTGGGGGACAGTCTTAACTGGGGTCTGATCGGGTTCGGCGGGTTGCTTGGCGTGGTCTCGATCATGCTGGACGAAGCCTTGGGCCGGGCCGGAAAGATGCGGCTCCCCCCCTTGTGCGTCGGCATGGGCATCTACCTGCCGATGGCACTGACCCTGCTCATCCCGGTGGGTGCCGTGCTTGGCCACTGGTATGAGGGGCGTGTGATGAGTCATCGTGATCCGGAATTCGCCCGTCGCATGGGCGTACTTGCAGCAACGGGTCTTATTGTTGGCGAAAGCCTGTTCGGCGTCGTCTTTGCCGGGATCGTCGCGGGCGTTGGCGGCGACGCACCGCTTGCGATAGTGGGAGAGGGTTTCGAGACCACCGGGATTGCGATCGGGCTCGTGCTGTTCGCTGCCGCGATCGCGGGGCTTTACCGGCTGACCGGGCAAGCGGTGGAAGAACGCTAACCCTTCTCGGGAAAGAAGCGTGCCGCAATATCGGCAGCGATCCGCGCGGGGCGCAGCGTGTCGGCATCGATGCAACACCAGCTCGACTTGACCTCGGCCAACACTTCCTCGCCACGCTTGATCAGCGTGTCATAGAAGGAACGCGCGCCCTGGACCTTTTCGAGGATGACGGTGGCAATCACCTCGTCATCGAGGAAAGCCGGCTTGCGGTACGTAATCTCATGCTTGAGTGCGACCCAGAGATATTTGGCGGCCACATCGGGAGGCGCGAGGCTTTTCCAGTGGGCGAGCACGGCATCCTGCACCCAGCCGAGATAGCGCGCGTTATTCACATGCCCCATGAAGTCGATGTCACCGGGCACGATGCCGATCGGATGATAATGGGGAATCGCGCTGTTCATGAGTCCTTAGATAGTGACGATGTGTTAAAAATGCGAGACAGGCGCTCCTCGCTTCATCGCAGATGAACCAACCTCAGGCCGCCCTTTTCCCCTTTGGCAGCCGAACCCTGCCAGAGTCCGTTTTCCGATCGGACACAGGCAGCGCCTTGGGGAGGTTATCGGTATAGTGTCCGGCCGGCATGGCCTTGCCGAACAGATAGCCCTGGACCATCGAGCATCCTTCGCGGCGCAGCTGTTCGAGCTGGACCGCATCCTCGACGCCTTCGGCGAGCGTGACCATCCCCAGATTATGGGCGAGGCCGATCACCGCGCTGACAATGGCGCGGCAATCCTCCCGCTGTTCAAGGTCGTTCACAAAGCTGCGGTCGATCTTGATCTTGTCGAACGGGAAGGTCCGCAAATAGTTGAGCGAGGAATAACCGGTTCCGAAATCGTCGAGCGCAACCTTGATCCCCAGGTCCCGCATCCGGTGCAGGATTGCCATATTGGCCTCACTGTCATGCAGCAGGACCCCTTCAGTGATTTCCACTTCGAAGCGCGCGGGATCAAGCCCGGTGTCGGCAAGCGCATGGATGATCGTCGGCAAGAGGTTGGGGCTGCGCATCTGGACAGGCGAAACATTGACTGCAACCGTAAGCGGTTCGGACCAGCGCGCCGCCTCCGCCATTGCTGTCCGGATGACCCATTCACCAAGCGGTACGATCAGCCCGGTTTCCTCGGCCAGCGGAATGAAATCGTTGGGCATAACCAGCCCGCGTTCAGCATTCTGCCAGCGGATCAGCGCCTCGAAACCGCTTTGCTTGCCCGTGGCCACATCGACAAGCGGCTGGAAGAACAGGCGCATTTCATCAGCAGCGAGCGCTTCGCGCAAGTCGCGCTCCATCGCATGCCGCTCGCGCACCGCGATGTCCATGCCAACCTCGAACCGTTCCCAGCAACCCCGGCCACTGTCCTTGGCGCAATAAAGCGCAAGATCGGCATTGCGCTGTAACGTTTCTGCGCTATCCCCGTCAAAGGGTGCAATCGCAAGACCAATGCTGACGCCGGACATGATCTGGTGCCCCGAAACAAGAAACGGCTCGGTCATTTTCTCGACAAGTTTCTGCGCCAGGCGGATCGCATGATCCGCAGAATCCTCGCCAGCCATCATCACTGCGAACTCATCGCCTCCGAGCCGCGCGACAATATGCCCCTCCCCACCAAGGCCGCTTTTTGTCACGCACTCGATCAACCGCGATGAAACAGCGCGCAGATATTGGTCACCGATCGGGTGCCCAAGCGAATCATTGACCGACTTGAAGTGGTCGACATCGATGAGCATGACCACCATCCGCTTCGCTACCGCTTCATCGGCAACCATCCGCGCCAGGGCATTGTTGAACATCAGGCGATTGGGCAGGCCGGTCAGAGCATCATAATGCGCCATGTGCCGTACACGGGCCTCGGCCTGCTTTTCGGCGCTCACATCGCTGATCACGCCACGAAAACAAACGCCGTTGCGCGACCCGCTTGTGGCAGGACGGGCGCTGACCGACCACCACCGTGTCTGCTGTCCACCTTCGTGAGCAAGCTGGAGCACGAGGCCGCGAAATGCCCGGCGATTGAACAAGTGATCGGCAAGCTGCGCGCGCTCTGGGCCACCGACGAAGAGATTCTCGAAAAGCCGCCCGTTCAGATTCTCAGGCTCAAGGCCTGTGGCATCAGCAAAATGTTTGGACGCCCCAAGGATTCGCCGGTCACGATCAATCTCGAACAACCAGTCGGATCCCTGGTCCTCGAAATCGTTGAGGAGCATCTTGACGGTTTCGATCGAGCTGTTGAGTTCGCGCTCGCGCACGATGCGGACAACGAAAAGTGTATGGGCCGTAAGCGCCATGCGGCACAGCAGCAAAGCCAGCGCCCCGACCAGGATGCTGGACGCAAAAGCAACCGGCGAAGCCGTCCGCCAGAGCCCGAAAATCAGACTGACCGCAATCATCGCAATATAGGCAATGGCCGCACGCGGCAAAGTCCGCATCGTGTATCCGGCCGCACCGATCAGCGACGTTCCGACGATGGCGAGGAGCATCTGGTGCATGGGTCCGCCAAGTGGCATCAACAGCACCAGAGCTGCCGATGCGAGTGCCGCCAGGGCCACTGAATTCAATTCGAGTTTGCGCATCAGCAAGCGCGGCGCCTCACGCGCGGCTTTCTTTCGCTCACCCTGGCCAAGCCAGTATCGATGGGCGCCGACCATGGCGACAGCGGTGACGCCCAGGGCCAGATATAGTGAAGGAACATATCCGTAATACGCGGCCACAATCGCGGCAGCGTTAAGCAGATGCCCAAGAATGAGTGCGCTGAGGATGCGGAAATGCGCCCGAACCAGTCGGTTCGCGACCCAATCCTCAAGACCCGCGGGGATAACCGCGAATAGCCGCTCTTTCTTGCTGACCATCTCGAACCTATCGCACGTTTTTCGCTATTATCAGAGCGTGTTACTAGGCGGATAGTCTGAAATTAGCGTTAAAGACGCAGTATTTCAGGATGATAGCATTGAGCAAAACCGCTAAATGCCAAGTCATCCCCTGCCCCGATAGGCCGAAACACCCTGGTCCGGAATCCAGATATTTTCGGGAGGGCTTCCCGATTGCCAGAATACGTCGATGGGAATTCCCCCGCGCGGATACCAGTATCCGCCGATGCGGAGCCAGACGGGTTTCATTTCCGCAAAGAGGCGCTCGCCGATGCCGACCGTGCAATCCTCGTGAAACGCAGCATGGTTGCGAAAGGACCCGAGAAACAGCTTCAGCGACTTGGACTCGACGATCGTTTCTCCTGGAACATAGTCGATCACCAGATGTGCGAAATCCGGTTGTCCCGTCACGGGGCAAAGCGACGTGAACTCGGGCGCGGCAAAGCGCACCAGATAGGACGATCCCGGTCGTCGATTGGCGGGATAATCGAGTATGGCTTCGCCCGGTGAGGCGGGAAGCGAGCTGGTCTGGCCAAGATGTGTGCGCATGCTTTCATTCTAGGCAAAGCATTGCTTGAGGTGAAGCAAATCATTTTTCTCATGGTCGGCGAGGCTCGACGAACCAGCCTCCGGCCATTAAGGTCGACGGCGATCGGATCAAGGGAGTGACTGACTATGGATGCGCTGGTTTCAACCGAATGGCTTGCCAAGGAACTGGGCGCTTCCGATCTGCGCGTGGTGGACGCGTCGCTCTTCATCGATGGGCGCGATGCCGCTGCCGAATATGAAGCGGAGCACATCCCCGGAGCGGTCTTTATGGATCTTGCCAATCTGGCCGATGCCACCAGCCCCTATCCGATGATGCTGCCCAAGGCGGAAAAATTCGCCAGCCGCATGCAATCGCTGGGCCTTGGCGATGGCAGCCGGATCGTCCTTTACGACAACAGCCCGGTCAAGTCCTCGGCGCGGGCCTGGTGGATGCTGAGCGTCGTTTTCGGCGCGCACGGCGTTGCGATCCTCGATGGCGGGCTGGCCAAGTGGAAGGCCGAAGGGCACCCGCTCGACAGCGGCAAGGTCACGCTGCGCCATCGCCACTTCACCGTCTGGCGCGACGACACGCCGGTCCGCACCATAGAGCAGATGAAGGCCAATCTCGAAAGCAAGGCAGAACAGGTCGTCGATGCGCGGGGCACCTCCCGCTTCGAGGGTCGCGAGGCCGAACCCCGGCTGGGCGTCAATCCCGGGCACATCCCCGGCAGCATCAACCTGCCCTATGGCGAATTGTTCAACGACGATGGCACCTGGAAGCAGGGCGAAGACCTGAAATTGGCCTTCGCTGCGGCGGGCGTGAACCTCGACGCGCCGGTCGCTACAACCTGCGGATCTGGGGTCACGGCCGCGATCCTCGTTTTCGGGGCCCATTTGCTGGGCAAGACAGATGTCGGTCTCTACGACGGCAGCTGGTCCGAATGGGGGGCGCAGGCCGACACGCCCAAGGCCATCGGGGCAGCGTGAGCGCCAGCAAAACGCCCAAGCGCCCCGCCACACAGGTCGTCGAGGGCGGACGTCGGAGCGAGTGGACCCATCTTGGCGAAGACAAGGAGGGGATCGTCAATCCTCCCGTGTGGCGTGCCTCGACGATCCTGTATGATGACGTTGCCGCCCTGCGTGCCGGGGTTCGCACCAATGAGGATGGCAGGCTGTTCTATGGGCGGCGCGGGACCCCGACCCAATGGTCGCTGGCCGATGCCCTGACCGGAATGGAGCCCGAAGCGGTGGGAACGATGCTCTATCCCTCGGGCGTTTCCGCGACGGCCGTGGCGCTCCTCTCCGTCCTCAACCCCGGCGACGAATTGCTGATGGTCGACAGCGCCTATGATCCGACGCGAGGCTTTTGCGAAGGCTTCCTCAAGCGCTTCGGTGTTTCGACGCGCTACTACGACCCGCTGACCGGATCGGGTATCGAAGCGCTGCTGGGCGATCGCACCTGCGCCATCTTCCTCGAAAGCCCGGGCAGCCTGACCTTCGAAGTCCAGGACGTCCCCGCCATCGTCGCGGTCGCCAAGGCCCATGACCTCGTCACCCTGATCGACAATACCTGGGCCACTCCGCTGCTCTTCCCGGCGCTTTCGTTCGGGGTTGATCTCTCGATCCTGGCCTGCACCAAATATATCGTTGGCCATAGCGACGTGATGGCCGGATCGGTCACGGCCAACGCCGCGCACTTCCCGGCGCTCCGCAAGACGTCGCAGCAATTGGGCCAGGTGATGAGCCCGGACGATGCCTGGCTCGCGGCGCGGGGCTTGCGGACGCTCGACGTGCGGATGGAACGTCACCAGGCCAGCGCGCTGAAGATCGCACACTGGCTCGAAGAACAGCCCGAAGTCGCCCGCGTCCTCCACCCCGCCCTGCCCGGCTGCCCCGGGCATGAGCTATGGAAGCGCGACTTCAGGGGATCGTCCGGCCTGTTCAGTTTTGTCCTGAAGGGTGGCGATGAGGCCAGCCGCGCCGCCCTGATCGACGGCCTCGCCCATTTCGGGATCGGCTATAGCTGGGGCGGCTATGAAAGCCTTGCGCTCCCGGTCGATCCCCAGAAATATCGCACCGCGACACGCTGGGAAGCCGAAGGGCCGGTGGTCAGGCTCCAGATCGGGCTCGAGGATGTGGACGATCTGATCGAGGATTTGCGCGCCGGGCTCGACCGTTTTGCGGCGGCGGGTTAGCTGCCGAAACCCTGGCTCAGGAAGCCGGGGACCGGGCCGTTCCAGCTGCCTTCATCGCCGTCGTCAACCGCAGGCGGTGCAGCGCGGCGCGGCGCGGTTTTGGCTGCCGCTCTGGGCGCGGGCGCTTCGCTTGCCGGCCTGGGTGCGCGCGGAAGTCGGGCTTCCCTCGGCTCTCTCGTTTCGCGCGGCGGCCTCGGTTCGCGCGCGGGCCGGGCTTCCATGGCCTTGGGCTTCGCATCGGACCTTGCTTCGGGCTTCGCTGCCGGTTCGGGCTTGCCCATCCGCTCGATCTTCAGGCCCGTCAGCTTTTCGATACCGTCGATCGCTTCGGCATCTTCCTTGGTGACAAGCGTATAGGCGACGCCGGTCGCGCCTGCCCGGCCGGTGCGGCCGATGCGGTGGATATAGTCATCGGGATGCCAGGGCGCATCATAGTTGAAGACGTGGCTGACGCCCTTCACATCGAGGCCGCGCGCCGCGACGTCGGAAGCGACGAGGATGTTGATCCCGCCATCCTTGAACCGGTCGAGCATCGCGATCCGGTCGCGCTGTTCCATGTCGCCATGGATTTCTCCGGCCGAAAAGCCGTCATGCTGGAGCGACTTTGCAAGATCGCGCACCGTCGTCTTGCGGTTGCAGAAGATGATCGCGGTCGTGACGTCCTCACGGCGCAGCAGGTCGCGCAGCGTGTCCTTCTTCTTGCGCGAGTCGGTTTCGACAAGCCATTGGGTGATGTTGATATTGGCCGAGGCCGGGCGTGCCACTTCGACCGATTTGGGGTTGGACAGGAACTTGTCGGCGAGCTTCTTGATCGGCGGCGGCATTGTCGCGGAAAAGAGCAAGGTCTGGCGCGTTGCGGGCAGCTTGGTGCAGATATTCTCGATATCGGGGATGAAGCCCATGTCGAGCATCCGGTCCGCCTCGTCGATCACCAGCAGCGAACAGCCGGTCAGCAATATCTTGCCACGTTCGAACAGATCCATCAGCCGTCCCGGCGTTGCGATCAGCACGTCGACGCCCTTTTCGAGTGCCTTTTGCTGGTCGCCCATCGAAACGCCGCCGATCAGCAATGCCATCGAGAGCTTGTGATACTTGCCGTATTTCTCGAAATTCTCGGCGACCTGCGCGGCCAGTTCGCGCGTCGGCTCAAGGATCAGCGAGCGCGGCATCCGCGCGCGGCTGCGGCCTTCGGCGAGGATGTCGATCATCGGCAGGACGAAGCTCGCCGTCTTGCCGGTGCCGGTCTGCGCGATCCCGATCAGGTCACGCATCATGAGGACGGAAGGGATGGCCGCAGCCTGGATCGGCGTCGGCGTATCATAGCCCGCCTCGGTGACGGCGCGGAGCAATTGGTCGGAAAGGCCGAGATCGGCGAAGTTCATCTGGTTTGCGGTTCCGGGAAATCACGCGGGGCACGCTGCCCCGCGATAGCGCGCAGCGCTTGGCGGGTGAGGGGGAATTTGTCAAGGTGGCGGGCAGGGATAGCAACAGGGGACATCCTGTCGGGTGCCCCCACCTTCCCCTATTTCGCGGGCACCAGCGTCTTGAACTTGCCGATCACGCATTCGCCGCCCGAGCGGCTGTGGATCGAATCGCGATCTTCGCAGACCTGGCCGTCCTTCGTCGCTTTGACATAGAAGCCTGAATAGAAATCGATCGCCTGGCAGCTTTTTTCCAGCTTCACGCGGTAGCGCGTGCCGCCGCGGACGATAAGGTCGATCGTCGTCGGGCTCGAGACCATCGCCGCCGCCATGTTCGACCAGCGGATGCAATTGGGCGCGCCCTTTTCCTTCCAGCGGACGGCCTGGGGGCGGCGCGATGGCGGGGCTGCTGGCGGCACACGGACGATCGAATTCCGCTGAACCTGGATCTGCGCGATGATCGTCACCTCCGCAGCCGCCATCGGCACGGCTTGGACACCGGCACTTGCCGGGCCGATCAGGGCAGCATAAGCAAAAAGGATCATCTGGACGCAACCATTGTGCATTCTGGCATGCGGCGTCCAGTTTGAACACGAGATTAACTTCGTCAGGACTGCGATGAACAGCGAAGCTGCCAACGCCATCTTGTCGCGCCTCAGGGTCTTGCTCGGCCCCAAGGGCTTCAGCGACGATGCGCACGACATGGCCCCCTGGCTGACCGACTGGCGCGGACTGTTCCACGGCGCGGCGCAGGCGCTGCTTTCGCCGGTAACCGTCGGGGAGGTTTCGGCCATCGTCTCGCTGGCGCGCGAGGCGGGGATGCCGATTGTCCCGCAGGGCGGCAATACCGGGATGGTCGGCGGTGCCACGCCCTCGCCCGAGGGCAATGCGTTGCTGCTCTCGCTCCGCCGGATGAACCGGATCCGCAGCATCGATGCGACAAGCGGGATCGCCGTGGCTGAGGCGGGCGTGATCCTCAGCAACCTCCACGATGCCGCTCTGGAAAAAGGACGCCGCTTTCCGCTTTCGCTCGGCGCCAAGGGGTCGGCCACGATCGGCGGCCTGGTTTCTACCAATGCAGGTGGGACACAGGTCCTGCGCTTCGGCAC
>Ga0105164_10002022_pt1 | contig 12690 bp, 11 predicted proteins | sample VDWuncwatermetaG_FD_89674 | JGI IMG/M metagenome (GOLD analysis project Ga0105164, IMG submission 89674) | Wastewater microbial communities from Netherlands to study Microbial Dark Matter (Phase II) - VDW unchlorinated drinking water | ecosystem: Environmental > Aquatic > Freshwater > Drinking...
AGAAATCAAGGCGGTGACTTATCATTCTGCCGGGATTAGAAAAGAAGGGAATTTATATATAACGCAGATTATATTCGACGTCTGAAATCGCGGAACTACGCGGAACTTTACGCAGAACTACGCAAAAGCGAGGTTTTGAATATGGGTGCACACTGGAATGGGCAGTTAGAAAAGATTGACGATTATCGCTTCCGGATTCCGAAAAGCTACAAACAGGGGATGCGGGTGGACGGTATTATTTATGCTGACGAAAAGATGCTCCAGGAAATCCGTCAGGGCCAGGCCGCGGAACAGGTGGCTAATGTTGCCTTTCTCCCTGGGATTGTCAAGTATTCTCTGGCTATGCCTGATATCCATTGGGGTTACGGTTTTTCGATTGGCGGTGTAGCCGCAACCGATCCTAAAGAAGGCGGAGTTATTTCACCCGGCGGCGTGGGTTACGATATCAACTGCGGGATCCGAATGGTTAAGACGAATTTATTTATTGATGAGATAAAACCTAAGATTAAAGAATTAACCACCGCTTTATTCCATGCTATCCCTGCTGGGGTAGGATCAACTGGCGACATAAGAATCTCAGTTCAGGAAGAGCGCACGCTTCTGGTTAAGGGCTCGCGCTGGGCCGTGGAGAAGGGATATGGCACAAAAGATGACCTCGAGCATACCGAAGAGCGAGGCTGTATCGAAGGAGTAAATCCCGAAGACGTTTCCGCTAAAGCGTATGAACGTGGTAAGAAGCAATCCGGGACCCTGGGTTCGGGAAATCATTTCTTAGAAGTTCAGGAAGTCGAGCGCATTTATGACCGCGGTTTGGCAGATAGATTTGGTTTGAAAGAAGGCCAGATTACGCTGATGATTCACTCGGGTTCCCGGGGCCTGGGCTATCAGGTCTGTGATGACTATTTAGAGATTATGGGCAAAGCCGTGCATAAATACGGCATACACATTCCCGACCGCCAGCTTGCCTGTGCGCCGGTAGAATCCCCTGAAGCACGGGCCTATATATCGGCCATGCGCGCTGCGGCAAATTATGCCTGGGCGAACCGGCAGTGCCTGATGCACTTGACCCGGCTTGCCTTTGAGCGTGTATTTAATAAAAGCTGGGAAGCCCTGGGTATGTATTTGATTTATGATGTAGCACACAACATTGCCAAATTTGAAAAATATAATATCGACGGAAAAGAAAAAACACTTTGTGTCCATCGCAAAGGTGCTACCCGTGCCTTTGGTCCGGGACATCCGGAACTGCCTCCGATGTACAAAGAGACAGGCCAACCCGTGATTATTCCCGGAGACATGGGAAGAAATTCATTTTTACTTGTGGGCACAGCCAAAGCCGAGGAAACTTTCTTCTCGACGTGTCATGGAGCCGGGCGCGTAATGTCGCGAACACAAGCCATCAAGTCCTGTTCAGGAAGGCATATCTCAAAAGAGTTGGAAGAAAAAGGTATAATCGTAATGGCCTCGAGCCACGGAACGTTAGCAGAAGAAATGCCTGAGGCATACAAAGATGTTAATGCCGTGGTGAAGATTGTTGCGGGAGCGGGAATTTCGAAAATTGTCTGCCGCATGCGACCCCTGGGGGTTATTAAAGGTTAAGGGAGTCCTGAGTTTGTCGAAGGACGGCCGCTTGGCGTAATCAAAGGTTAATTGCTATACTGTTATATTGCTATAAAAGGAGAAAGTCATGTTAGAGCTAAAATTCATTCGTGAGAATCCGGACAAGGTCAAGACCGCAATTAAGAATCGTAACTTAAAGATTGATTTGGATGCCTTGCTTAATCTTGATGCCGAGCGCCGGAAAATTTTGCAGGAGCTTGACCAATTGCGTTCTGAAAGGAATATTCTTTCTGACGAAGTAAGTAAGTTAATGGCAGCCAAAAAAGATGCCAAAGAAAAAATTTCCCAATCCAAGTCCGTCGGCGAGAAAATCAAAAGTCTAGAGGAGAAATCAGCCGAGATTGAAAAAGAGCTCGATATTTTAGTCTTGAATATTCCCAATATCCCTCATGAATCCGTTCCGGTTGGCCCGGATGCCTCGCATAATAAAATTGTGCGTTCCTGGGGCAAGGTGCGGGAGTTTGATTTCCCAGCGAGAACGCATTTAGAAATCGGGGAGTATCTGGATATTTTGGATTTGCCGCGGGCATCGAAACTTACCGGCTCAAATTTTGTTTTATTTAAAGGCGAGGGAGCTAGACTTCAGCGTGCCCTAATTAGTTTTATGCTTGATTTACACACTACCAAACACGGCTATACAGAAATCTGGCCGCCGGCTTTGGTCAATCGCGCCAGCATGACGGCCACGGGACAACTTCCCAAGATGGAAGCGGATATGTATCGCTTAAAAGATGATGATTTATTTCTAATCCCTACTGCTGAAGTCCCGGTTACTAATTTACACAGGGATGAAATATTGAACGAAGAAGATTTACCGATTTATTACACTGCCTATACCCCTTGTTTCCGAAGGGAAGCGGGTTCTTATGGCAAAGATACGAAAGGTCTAATCCGCGTGCATCAGTTTGATAAAGTAGAACTGGTTAAATTTACCAAACCCGAAGAGTCCTATAAAGAGCACGAACTATTGGTAAATAATGCTGAGAAAGTTTTACAGTTATTAGGCCTGCCTTACCGTGTAGTTTTATTATCTACCGGAGACTTGAGTTTTGCCGGAACGAAATGTTACGACTTGGAAGCCTGGGCACCGGGGATAAAAATTAATCTGGAGGTTTCTTCTTGCAGTAATTTCGAGGATTTTCAGGCCCGGCGGGCGAATATCAAATACAGGCGGCAAGCTACAGGCTCCCCCTCGACTACGCTCGGGGCAGGCAAGCTGCAGGCTACGGAATATGTCCATACCTTAAACGGCTCAGGCGTGGCTTTAGCACGCACTGTAATCTGCATCCTTGAGAATTACCAGAATTCCGATGGTTCGGTGACTATTCCGGAAGTTCTCAGACCGTATATGGGTGGCAAAGACTTAATTAAATAAAGCACAGATTAGCGCCGACCAATTAAAACTCTAAACTCAAAACTCAAAATACAAAACAATAGTTTTGGGTTTGAAAAATTTGGATTTTGGATTTGTTTAGAGTTTAGGATTTCGGTTTTAGTCTTTTTGGGAATATCTGTGTTCATCTGTTTAGAATATGGGGGTTCGCATACTAAAGTTTATTCTGGGTATTTTATTTATCCCGGCCTGTTTCGGCGTATCGGTGGGGTTATACCGCCAGATTATCGAAATTTCCGGTCCTACGAGCGACCAACTTTCCTTTCTTCTCGGAGTCATCTTATATACCCTGCTGCATATTTTTATCTTTAAACCCCAGAGGATTTACACCTTTGGTCACGAAGTTGTCCATGCGGTCTTGAACTGGCTTTCCGGAGGCAAGGTCAAAAAAATCAAGGTTTCGGATAAGGGTGGAGAAGTCAAGACCGATAAAGTTAACTTTATTACTTTAATCGGTCCCTATATTTTTCCCATTTATCCTTTATTTTTCTCCCTGATATTTTTTGTTTTAAATGCTTCTTACCGGACGGATATTGCTTATTTGCGGATTTTTATTTTTGTGCTTGGATTTAGCCTCGCTATGCACATCTTGATGACGGCCGAAACCTTAAGAAGAATCCAACCCGACTTAATCCAGGCCGGATATTTGTTTTCCATCACCTTTATTTATCTGGTCAATATCGCAATTATAGCTTTTGTCTTAAGCCGCATCTTTGGGAACTTTTCCTTCCAGCAATTCTTGTCCTCTTCTTATGAGGTCGCGAGAAGTATATTCTTGCGTATATTTAATCAGCTCTTCTCAACTGGTGTGTAGAGGTTGACACACGCTGGTTGCGGTGATATATTGATTTTAGGATTCTGGGAGGAGTGGCAGAGTGGACGATTGCGGCGGTCTTGTCCGCCAAACTTTATGAAGTTCTGCGGTGTGAGAGTTTGGCGAGATCTCGCCAATTTTATTAGAGTTTTCTCCATATAAAATTGGCGGAAAAAACCTTATAAAGGAATAGGGATTAAGAATCTTTAAATAGGAGGAGTGGCAGAGTGGACGATTGCGGCGGTCTTGAAAACCGTTATCCCGCAAGGGATCGAGGGTTCGAATCCTTCCTCCTCCGCCATTTTGAAAACGTAATTTTCAAAATGGCGAGATCTCGCCAAAAGCCAAGAGGCTTTTGGCGGATCCGCCAATTATCAAATAGCCAATAGCTTATATCAAGTCTCTCGCACATAACCAGAATTTGAGGAAGGATGGCAGAGTGGCCGAATGCGGCGGTCTCGAAAACCGTTATCCCGCAAGGGATCGCAGGTTCAAATCCTGCTCCTTCCGCCAAATTTTGCTTTTCAAAATTTGGCGAGATCTCGCCAAAAGCCAAAAGCCAAAAGGCTTTTGGCGGATCCGCCAGCAGGTAGCTTATGTATCACGTGTATATTCTTTTGAATGAAACAAAAAACAGGACGTATACTGGTGTGGCTGAAGATGTTGATAACCGTTTAGCAGAACATAATTCAGGCAAGGTAAAGTCTTCGCGTCCATATCGTCCTTATACAGTTATTCATACAGAGACATTCGCAACGTTGAGCGAAGCACGGCAAAGAGAAAAGTTCTACAAATCAACGACTGGACGGCGAAGAATAAAGGAAAGGTATTTTGAGTGAATCCTCTCACCTCCGCCATGTTGAGAAATGGAAAGAATATGGGGTGGGGATAGATGAATTTTTAGGAAGAAAATGCTTGACTTTGGTTTTTTAAGGGGTATAATAGTTTTAACAATGGAAGTGGTATGTTTGAAGGGGGAACTGCCACGTAAAAATAATTAAAACCTTCGCTTAAGAGGCGAAGGTTTTTTGTTTTTCAGTGAGGTCAGTATGTTGTTATTGGAACAAAACAAAAATATTCAGATTACGGAAGAAATCGAAACGTTATCTGCAAAATTAGAGGATAAATTTGCAGATATTATGGTTGGAGACAATCATCTTTCAAGGCAAATTGTAAGTTTCCAAGGTAATAAACAGCGGCCGATCTATAGGTGGTATAAGTATAAAGAAGGTTTTTCTGCGGAGCTTATTCATTACCTATTTGATAAATACCATATTAAAAACGGTAGCGTTCTTGATCCATTTGCCGGAGTAGGAACTGCGCTTTTTGCTTCGAAAGAGGAAGGATATAATGTGTACGGAATTGAGTTACTTCCTATAGGTCAGGAAATCATAAGAACTCGAAAGCTTGTTGAAAATGGCATAAGAAAGGATACTCTAACTCGTTTAGAAAAGTGGAGCGATGAAAAGTATTGGAAGAATGCCAAAGAAGAAAAAAGTTTTGTGGAACTCCGAATCACTCATGGCGCCTATCCTAAGGAAACCGAGAAAGCTATTCGACAGTATCTGTATGCCATTGATAGTGAGTCACCCCAAGTAAAACAAGTACTTTTATTTGCTTTGTTATGTGTTCTTGAGTCGGTTAGCTATACTAGGAAAGACGGGCAGTATTTGAGATGGGATTATCGCTCCGGTAGAACTTGCGGAGAAAATCCGTTTGATAAAGGAGAAATTCAATCTTTTGATAAGGCGGTAACCTTAAAATTAAAAGAGATTTTATCCGATCTTAGTAGCTGGAAAATGCAGACAGATTTGTTTAAATCACAAAAACATAATCAGGGCAGCATTTTTCTTTTTGAGTCTTCCTGTCTTAACCAGTTACCTAAATTACAAAATGATTTTTTTACGACAATCATAACTTCCCCGCCGTATTGCAATCGATATGATTATACCCGAACTTATGCTTTAGAATTAGCAATGCTAGGCATCGATGAAGAGAATTTGAGAACCTTGCGACAAAAAATGTTGAGTAGTACAGTTGAAAATAAGGAAAAGGACTTGTTAAGGATTAATCCGGCCTGGGAGATACCGCTATCTGTAGTAAAAGATCAAAAATTGTTGCATGAGATATTGGCTTATCTCCAATATTTGAAGGAGCAAGACCAGTTGAATAACGATGGCATACTTAGAATGGTAAAAGGGTATTTCTATGAAATGAGTTGTGTAATTTATGAGTGCAGTAGGATACTCCAGCGCGGTGGTTATTTCTTTATGGTAAATGATAATGTTAAATACGCAGGCATAAGCATTCCCGTTGATCTTATTTTATCTGATTTAGCATCCTATTTTGGTTTCGAGATTAAGAATATTCTTATTCTTCCGCAAGGTAAAGGAAATAGTAGTCAACAAATGGGACAACATGGTCGGGAAGTCTTGCGAAAATGTGTCTACGTATGGAGAAAGGAGTAATTCGTGGGTAAAACAGTTTGCAAGAAATTCATAAAAAATTCTGCTTCATTGGTAACTCCATACGAACAGACAAGGGCAGGGTTTGTTGCTCTTGCGCTGGAAAAGAATAGATTAGGGACACCCTATGTTGAAGAGGCTAAAGTTTTAAAGATCGAGGCTTCAAAAGTAAAAACTCCACACGATCTTCTAAAATTAAAAAGTATTAAGCTGGCTTTATTAACAGCGGCTGGAGTTTCCGAGAAAGCCAGTGGTCATTTAACAGATAAACATAAAACGGAAGCTATCCGGGCCCTTATTGAAAATTTTTTAGACCCAGCTGAAAAGGATTTCGTCGAAGAACTTGTTTATAGGTTTCTTTTGACAAAGGGTGATTCTTTAGGTGGAAGCATGCGAAATTTGGCAGGAAAATTGGGAGAAAAGAAATTTATCCGAACGCTTATTTCGTCTTTATCGGCGAGAGGAAGGGAATTTAGCTGGCGCGATAGCAAAACGAATAAGTGGATTAAAGGGGAAGAACAAACGGTAGACATTGATACAAGTGCAAATGCTTTTTCTTGGCAGACAGAACGACAATCAAGGGTTCTAATATTCAATATCGTAGTTCCAACAGTTGCAAAAAATGTCGATTTATCTCTGCTTAATTGTTCTGAGAGAGATATTGATTCTGGGGCTAGACCTGCATATTGTTACTCAGAAAAATATATAGCTTTAGGAGAGTTAAAAGGCGGAATTGATCCGGCTGGTGCAGACGAGCACTGGAAAACGGCTAATTCAGCACTGGAGCGTATTAGAAAAGCTTTCGCGGCAAAAAAACTTAAACCATATACTTTTTTTGTTGGGGCCGCAATAGAGAAATCCATGGCCAAAGAAATTTTTTATCAGCTACGAAAAGGTACATTAAGTTGTGCTGGCAATTTGAGTGTAGATAAGCATCTTATAGAGATTTGTGGCTGGTTAATAGACTTATGATTTTTAAGAAGGGGCAAATAGATGGGAAAAGAAGAAGTGCTTAAACCAATATATCTATCGGATTTGGCTATTGAGCAGATAGAGGAAGATGAGTTTAAGCATGCAGAAATTGCGGATGTTATTAAACAAATAGTATTGGAATGTCCCATGCCTTTTACGATTGGGTTATTTGGTAGTTGGGGTACAGGGAAGACCACTGTTTCGAATTTTCTGAGAAAATCGCTATTAAGTGTTAAAAATATCGCAGTTATCACTTTTGATGTTTGGAAGTTTGAGCAAAGAAATATAGGGACACAACCACCATATTCCAAAGAACCGATTCAGCCTACGGTTGAATCAGGTTGACTCAGCAAACAGAAACTTTCCCCTTTTTCCCAATTTGATTCATCTGTACTCATCTTGTGTCTTCTCAGCCCTCCTTCTTGGTAATCTCTTTAATAAAGTCGTGCCAAGGGGGGTGCTAATATGTGTATAAACCAGCCCTAATTTCATTGACACTTGCAGGGTATTTATGTTAAATTATGCAGAATGCTCAGGAGCAATTTAGAGATAGTTAAGGCAAAAATTGAGCAGGCGTGCAAACGGGCAGGCCGAGACCCGGGCGAAGTAACTTTGGTCTGTGTGACCAAGGGAATCGAAGCAGAAAAGATAAAGGAAGTAATAAATTTAGGCATCTCGGATATCGGGGAAAACCGGGTCCAGGAAGCAGTGGCTAAATATAATGAGCTATCCCTCGACTTTACTCGGGGCAAGCAGACTACAAAATGGCATATGGTGGGGCATCTGCAGAGAAATAAGGTTAAGGATGCGGTAAAGCTCTTCAACCTGATTCATTCCATAGACAGTTTAGGGCTGGCTCAGGTTATTAACAGAGGAGCAGCTAAAATCGGCAAGACGCAGGAGATATTGATAGAGGTCAATACCTCCGGCGAGCCGACGAAATTCGGCATCGCGGCTGAGAATACTTTGGCATTAACGAGAGAGATTTTGAAATTAGGCAACTTGAAATTTAGGGGTTTGATGACCGTTGCGCCCTTCGTTGATAATCCTGAAAAGGCAAGACCGTATTTCAAGATATTGAGAGAATTGAGAAATCGGCTTAGTCAGCAATTAGCTATTAGCCATAAGCTATTAGCTCTTTCCATGGGTATGTCCCAGGATTTTGAAGTCGCTATTGAAGAAGGCGCAACGATGGTGCGTATTGGCACTGCCATATTTAAACCCACAAATTTTCACTAATCCCGTTACCAAAATTCCCTGCCTGCCTTCGGCAGGCGAGGCTACGCCCATGGGTGAATGGCACAGCGGGACGTCGCCCCAGAAGGGGCGTATTCAGGTTGGGTCCCACGGGTTTTACCCGTGGGGGGCTCCAGTTACACACAGATTAACACGAATTAATTTGTGACCATTCGTGTGCAATTTGTGTTAATTCGTGCGAGATGAAGATAGGTATAATCGGTTTCGGAAACATGGGTCAAGCAATTGCCGAACGCCTGAAATCAAAATATCGCGTTCTGGTCTTTGACAAAGATAAAAGTAAAACGAGTTTTCTTAAGGAAATAGAAGTTGCAAAAGATGCTAAAGAGCTTGTAAATAAGGCAGATGTTGTTATCCTGGCGGTAAAGCCGCAGGATTTCGATTCAGTTTTAAAGGAAATCAGTGATTATGTAAAAGAAAAACTGATTATTTCTATTGCGGTAGGCGTAGAGACAAAATATATTGAAAAGACTTTAGGATATGTGCGGGTCATCCGAGCAATGCCTAACCTGGGTGTGAAAATTGGAGAATCCGTAACCTGCATATCTGGCGGAGCGTTTATTACGAAGAAAGACCTGGCTTTTGCGGAAGAACTCTTTAGCTATCTAGGCAAGACCAGAAAAATAGAAGAAAGAAATATGAATGCAGCAACCGCGATTTCTGGCAGTGGGCCAGGTTATATTTTTTATTATATGGAGACAAATTCTATAGACCCGGTCAGCGTGACTGTCCAGATAAGGAATGATATAATAGAGCATTTGGAAAAAGCAGCCCAAAGTGTAGGCTTTAGTCCTGAGGAGGCAAAATTTTTAGCTGTCAGCACCACAACTAGCAGCCTTAGCTTAGCTACGATAACAAAGATAGCGCCTGCCGAATTGAAGAAACAGGTGGCTTCTAAAGGCGGGACCACAGAAGCGGCTTTGAAGGTTTTAACCGACGGCGGCTCCTGGCCTGATGCAGCTCAGGCAGCCTTAAAACGGGCCGAGGAATTAGCTAGGAGATAGTCAACTATATAAAATAGCGTAGTTACTTTTAACTTGAACGGTAAACGGTAAACAGTCCCGAGACATTCGGGACGGGTAAACGGTAAACGAAACTCATATATTGAAGAAAAGAAAGTAATGGGACGAATCGGGATTATCGGAGGAAGCGGACTTTATAAAATCGAGGGCTTCAAGAATATAAAAGAGGTTACGGTGGATACGCCTTTCGGAGAGCCTTCGGATAAGTTTATTACCGGCAGCTTGGAAGGCAGAGAGGTGGTATTCCTGCCGCGTCACGGCGTAGGGCACCGGATATCTCCCAGCGAGATAAATTATCGGGCCAATATCTACGGGATGAAAAAGCTCGGCGTAGACAGGATTATCTCGGTTACGGCCTGCGGCAGCCTTAAAGAGAAATTCAGGCCGCTTGATTTTGTGGTGGTCGACCAATATGTCGACCGGACTAATCACGCCCGCGAGATGACTTTTTTTGAGCAGGGCATAGTCGTCCATATTGCATTTGCCCATCCCGTATGCGGGGAACTCAGCGATTTATTATATGCTGCCGGATATGCAGCGGCTAAGTCTTTAAAGATAGAGATGCATAAGGGCGGCACTTATATAAATATGGAGGGCCCGGCATTCTCGACCCTGGCCGAATCCGAACTTTATCGCAACTGGGGTATGGACATAATCGGGATGACCAATATGCCGGAGGCAAAATTGGCCAGAGAAGCCGAAATTTGCTATTCGACGCTGGCGGCAGTAACCGATTATGACTGTTGGCATCCGGAATTTGAAACCATAACCATAGATATGGTGATTAAAAATCTGCAAAGAAATATTGATAATGCCAAGAAAATTCTATCCGATGTAATCAAGAAATTACCCCGCGAGAGAAATTGCGCCTGCAAGGACGCGCTGAAATTCGCAATCGTTACCAGCGGAAAACTTATCCCGGCCAAGGTCAAGAAGGATTTAGAAATTATTATCGGAAAATATGTCAAATAATATTGATTACAAAAATACCCTTAATCTTCCCCGGACGGATTTCTCGATGAAGGCAAATCTGGCCCAGAAAGAACCCGAGATTCTCAAGTGCTGGGAGAAGGAAAATATTTATTCCAGAATCCGGGATTTGAGAAAGGGCAGACCTAAATATATCCTTCACGACGGTCCGCCTTATGCCAACGGCGATATACACCTGGGTCATGCCTTGAATAAGACCTTGAAAGATATCGTGGTCAGGTTCCAGACCATGTGCGGCAAAGACGTTCCCTTTATCCCCGGCTGGGACTGCCACGGTTTGCCGGTTGAGCACCAGTTGTTTAAAGAATTGGGGATTACCAAATATCAGATAGAGCAGGTTGAATTCCGCAAAAAAGCCCAGGCCTACGCTACAAAATATGTAGATATACAGAGGGAAGAATTTAAGCGTTTAGGCGTTCTTGCAGATTTTGCGCATCCTTATCTGACCCTCCAGCCCGACTACGAGGCGGCAATCGTCATCAGTTTTTCCAGGCTTATGGAGAAGGGGTATATTTACAAGGGAGTAAAACCGGTAAACTGGTGCATAAATTGTGAGACCGCTTTAGCCGAGGCTGAGGTCGAATATGAGCCCCATTCCTCGCCGTCGATATATGTCAAATTCGAGTTAGTTGATAGAGAGAAATTGACGGTAAGCGGTAAACGGTTAACGGTAAACGAAAATGTCCATTTTCTCGTCTGGACCACTACGCCCTGGACTCTTATTTCCAATGTGGCAGTAGCGGTAAATCCGGAATTTGATTATTGCCTGATTAAGTCAGAGAAAGGCACTCTTGTTATTGCCGAAAATCGCCTCAACATCTTAGAGGATAAGTTAAAACTGAAGGGCTATTCTGTCTTGGAGAAAATAAAAGGAACGAAGCTGGAGAATTTGGAATTGAAACATCCCTTTTTTGACAGAAATTCCCGGGTTATCTTGGCGGATTTTGTCTCGGCAGAAGAGGGAACGGGCTGTGTGCATATTGCCCCCGGGCATGGAGAAGAGGACTATCGCGCGGGTAAAGTTTACGGACTGCCGGTAATTATGCCCGTGGATAACAAAGGGATATTCAATAAAGATGCCGGAAAGTTCGCGGGTCTGGATGTCTTCTCAGCCAATTCCAGAATCATCAAGGAGCTCAAAGAATTGAATGTTCTCTTAGCCGATGAGACAGTTGAGCATTCTTATCCCCACTGCTGGCGTTGCAAGCGTCCGGTGGTCTTTAGAGCCACGGCCCAGTGGTTTATGCGTGTTGACCATCTGAATTTGAGAGAGAAAGCAAAAGAAGTAGTGAAAAAGCTTAAATGGTTTCCCGCGATTGGAGAAAACAGAATCCGGGGAATGCTCGAGAGCCGTCCGGACTGGTGCCTTTCCCGTCAGCGCTATTGGGGGGTTCCCATACCGGTATTTTACTGCCGGGATTGCGGAGAAGTCTTATTAGATAGTAATATTATTAAACATGTTGCGCAGTTATTTAGCACTTCGGGGTCGAATGCCTGGTTTGAGAAAGAAGAAAAAGATTTGTTGCCTGCGGGAACAAAATGCAGGAAGTGTAACAATAGCAATTTCCAGAAGGAAACCGATATTGTGGACGTCTGGTTTGAGTCGGGGGTGAGCCATCAGGCCGTTTTGCGTTCCGAGAGAGGACTTCTTTTCCCCGCGGATCTTTATCTCGAGGGTTCTGACCAGCATAGAGGTTGGTTTCAGACATCTCTGTTGACCTCAATGGGAATAAATGAGACTGCACCGTTTAAAGCAGCCCTTACCCATGGTTTTGTCGTGGACGGAGAGGGCAGAAAAATGTCAAAATCACTGGGAAATGTTATCTCTCCCGAGGACATCATCAATAAATTCGGAGCGGATGTCTTGCGGATGTGGACGATATCTTCTGATTTTACCGAAGATATAAAAGCCTCCGATGAGATTTTAGACCGGGTCTGCGATGTCTACCGCAAATGGCGAAATACCGCAAAATTCATTCTGGGTAACCTTTATGACTTTGACCCCAATAAAGACAAAATTGGCTACAATGATTTATTAACCATCGATAAATGGGCGCTGGCAAAAACAGAAGAATTACTCAAAGAGGTATTGGCTGGTTACGAAGTTTTTGATTTCCATAAAATCTATCGGCTTCTCTATCACTTCTGTCTTATCGA
>Ga0105164_10002023_pt1 | contig 12690 bp, 12 predicted proteins | sample VDWuncwatermetaG_FD_89674 | JGI IMG/M metagenome (GOLD analysis project Ga0105164, IMG submission 89674) | Wastewater microbial communities from Netherlands to study Microbial Dark Matter (Phase II) - VDW unchlorinated drinking water | ecosystem: Environmental > Aquatic > Freshwater > Drinking...
AGAGACAATAAACTAATTCTTTCGCTTTCGCAAGACGCGCCTCAAATAGTATCCCGTATGCGAACCTTCCGTTTTTGACACCTCCTCGGGCGTCCCCTTCGCCACTATTTGCCCGCCGCCTTCCCCGCCTTCGGGGCCGAGGTCAATGATATGATCGGCGCACTTCAGGACATCGAGGTTGTGCTCGATGACGACGACCGAATTGCCGCGCTCGACTAATTTTTGCAGGATGTCTATCAGCTTCTGTACGTCGTCGTAGTGCAAGCCGACGGTCGGCTCGTCGAGGAGGTACATCGTCTTGGTCATCATCGGACGGTAGAGTTCCGAGGCGATCTTGACGCGCTGAGCTTCGCCGCCGGAGAGCGTGGTGGCGCTCTGGCCAAGCTCGAGGTAGCCGAGGCCGACGTCGGCGAGCGTCTGGAGGCGGTCGGCGATAGCCGGGATGTCGGCGAAAAACGCAAGCGCTTCTTCGACAGTCATGCTTAATATGTCGTGTATGTTCCGCTTTTTGTATTTCACCTCGAGCGTCTCTTTCATAAAACGCTTGCCCATGCAGACGTCGCAAGTCACGTACACGGTGGGGAGGAAATGCATCTCGACGGCGACGAGGCCGTTGCCCTGGCACGCTTCGCACCGCCCGCCTTTCACGTTGAAGCTGAACCTTCCCGGCTCCCAGCCGCGCGCGCGGGCTTCTTCGCTCATCGCGAAAAGATCGCGCACGTGCATCCACGCGCCGGTGTAGGTCGCCGGATTGCTCCGCGGCGTCCTGCCGATCGGCGATTGGTCTATCAGGATGGCGCGACTCAAGTATTCGGTGCCGCTGAATTCCTTGACGTTGTAGAGCTTGGCGGAGCGGTAGCGTTTGTCGAATCGCGCCTGCAGATTGCGATGCAGAATTTCGTAAAGAAAAGTGGATTTGCCGCTCCCCGAGACGCCGGTGACGCAGACCAACTTTTGCAACGGTACATCAACGTTCACATTCTTGAGATTGAACTTCGCCGCGCCGCGGACTTTGAGCCTGCCGCGGTCGGCAGTGCGTCTCTTTTCCGGCATTTCGATTGTTGTTTCTTCGCGCAGATATGCGAGCGTCCGAGAGTGTGATTTATTCGTCTTTGCAACGAGCAAATCTTCGAGCCAGCCATCCACGACGACTGAACCGCCATGCACGCCGGCGCCGGGCCCCAGATCGACGATGTAATCCGAAGCGAAAATCGTGTCTTCGTCGTGCTCGACCACGATGACAGTGTTGCCGAGGTCGCGCAGGTGTTTGAGCGTCGTGATGAGCTTGTCGTTGTCACGCTGGTGGAGCCCGATCGTCGGCTCGTCGAGGACGTAGAGTGCGCCGACCAAGCCGCTTCCGAGCTGTGAGGCAAGCCGGATGCGCTGGGCTTCGCCGCCCGAGAGCGTGTTGGCTTTCCTGTCGAGCGTGAGGTACTCGATGCCGACATTGAGCATGAATTGCAGACGCGACGTGATCTCGCGGATGACGACGCGCGAAATCTCCTGCTCTTTTTTCGTCAACTTGAGCGCGCTGAAGAAATCCATCGCGCTCTCGATAGAAAACGACGAGAGTTTAACTATGTTTGTGCCTTCTGCGGCGCCTGCCCCGTGGCCGCCTCCGGACTGCTTTACGGAGCCGAGAAATACGTTGAGAGCTTCGGGCCGAAGGCGCGCGCCGAGGCAGACGTCGCATGGTTCATCGCCGAAAAAGTATTTGGTGCCGAGCCCCCTGCACTCCGGACATGCCCCATAGGGCGAATTGAAGGAAAAGAGCCGCGGCTCGATCTCGGGGAACGAATAGCCGTCGTAGGGGCACATGAATTTTGCAGAAACGACTCGAGTCGTTTCTGCCCCGAGCGGTGCCTGCGGTGAGCTCGTCGAACCCGTCGAAGGGCTGGTTATGGCGACGAGCCCGTCGCTCTCGTGCAGCGCGCGCTCGATGGCTTCGCTCGCGCGCTCGCGCGAGCCTTTGGGATCATCCGCGAACTCCGAGGCGAATATCTCGTCCACGACCACCGAGATGTCGTGCTTGAAATTCTTTTTGAGCTCGATGCGCTCGCGCAGTGATTTTTCCTGCCCATCCACGATCACTTTTTCGTATCCTTTGTTGAGCAAGTCGTAGAGCAATTGGTAGTACTCCCCTTTGCGTCCCACGACAACAGGGCTCAAGATGCGTATTTTTCCGCCGCTGATCCCCTTCGTTAACTTTTTGTCAAGGTTAGACCTTGACAGCGTGGCCTTCCCAACAAGCTCTAAGACGCTTTCCAATATCTCTTCGTTGGATAACTTCCGCACTTCCCTGCCGCAGAGCGGGCAATGCGGATGGCCGATGCGTGCGTAGAGGACGCGCAGGTAGTCGTAAATTTCCGTGATAGTCGCCACCGTCGAGCGGGGATTGTTGGAGCGGCTTTTTTGATCGATGGAAATGGCCGGCGAAAGGCCCGATATTTCATCTACGTCGGGCTTCTGCATCTGCCGCAGGAATTGCCGCGCATAGGCCGAAAGCGACTCGACGTATTTGCGCTGGCCCTCGGCGAAGATGGTGTCAAAAGCGAGCGACGACTTTCCGCTTCCGGAAAGTCCCGTAAAGACGACCATTTTATTGCGCGGGATCTCCACGCTCACGTTCTTGAGGTTGTGCGTCCTCGCGCCCTTTATGATGATTTTTTCTGATTCTGCCATAATCGAAAACCGCCCCCGCTGTGCGCTGGGGGTTGGTATGGGCACTATAGCATATTTTGCATTCCTCCGAATCGGGGGTCTCGGTGACGACGCTCACGTCGCCACCGAGACCGATTCAGAGGTCGTGAATCCGTTACCTGATGGGTCCGGCAAATGACAAGTCCGTCATCTGCCGAAAGGTCTCGGGCCACTCGATGCCGATGGGGAAACGGCCGCCGCGACCGCCCGGCCTCTTCAGGTCTTCGCGGTCAAAATGATATGCGAAGCCGGCGCTCACGTTTTGGATCGGGGCAAGTCGTGGTCCCCCAATCATCGACTCGTCCTGCTCATAGCGACAGGGACGCCCCTCGTGCTTGCGCATGGTACCTCCAAACAACAAAAAAGGGTTCGCCACGACCGACGAACTCCATTGCAATATTGCTTGATAAACCTTTTTCAGTCAACTGTGGAAAACTGCGGCTTCCTCCTGGAGCTCGACGTTGAACTGCTTTTTGACTTCTTCTTTGATCTTTGCCGCGAGCGCAAGGACATCTTTGGCAGTGGCATCTCCTTGATTGACGATGTAATTCGGATGCTGTTCGCTCGCGACCGCGCCGCCGACGATGGCGCCTTTGAGCCCTGCTTTCTCGATGAGCCAGCCGGCGGGCACTCTATTTTCGCGCGACTTTACCTTTTTCTCCTGCTCGAACAATTCGACGAGCCCCGGCGGCGCCGTTGGGTTCATAAAAAAGGAGCCTGCCGCCCTCACATTTTGCAAATGCCTCTTTTCCCGCTCGGTTATCGTGTCCGCGATGAGCTTCTCGCTCTCGCTGCGCTTCATTCGCGAGAGCTCGATGGTAACGCTCGTGATGAGCCATTCGGGATTGCGTTTGAACGTGCTGTCGCGATACGCGAAGGTCATGTAGGGATGGACGAAGCTCCTCACCTCGAGCGTACCGCGGTGCAGTGCGCGCACGACCGTGAGTACGTCTTTGATCTCAGAGCCGAATGCGCCGGCGTTGCCGCGAACCGCGCCGCCGATGGAGCCGGGGATGCCTGCCAATTTCTCCCAGCCGCCGTACTCGCGCGCGCTGGCTTCTTTGATGAGCGAGAGCAAATTGCATCCGGCGTCGGCGCGCAGAGCATTGCCCGTAAAAACGTGTTCGCCTTCCAAGATATGTACGACGAGCGCGTCGAGACCCTCATCGGGTATGAGGACGTTGCTGGCACCCGCCAAAATCATGAACGGGATATTGTGCTCACGGGCATAGAGAATGGCCTCTTGAATTTCCGGCTGATCTCTCACATCCACGAACCATCGCGCCGGCCCGCCGATCTCGAACGTCGTGAGCGGCGCCAGCGGGACGTTTTCTTTGATCTCCAACATTCGTCAACTATACCTTGCCGCGAACGCATAATCATCATTGATGCTACGATGTTGCTATAGCAGCAAGATAGCACCTATGATTTTGATTCGAGAACGCGGATCTCGTCGCGCAGGAGCGCGGCTGTCTCGAAATCGAGCCGGCCGGCCGCATCGTGCATTTGGCGGCGCTTTTCTTTTACCAGTTTCCCCGCGTCGCCGCCGAACGCATGCGTATCCATCTCGGTCAGCTCCTTGATAGCGCGGTCGCGGGAACGCTGGATGTCGCCCGTGATGTCCTTGATGCGCGTTTTGATCGTCGTCGCGGTGATGCCGTGTTTTTTGTTATAGGCGATCTGGAGCTCGCGGCGGCGGTTCGTTTCCGAGATCGCGCGCTCCATCGAACCGGTCGCCGCGTCGGCGTACATGATGACGCGGCCGTTCACGTTGCGCGCGGCGCGGCCGATGGTCTGGACGAGCGAAGTCTCACTGCGCAAAAATCCCTCTTTATCGGCGTCCAGAATGCCGACCAATTCGACTTCGGGCAGGTCCAGTCCTTCACGCAGGAGATTGACGCCGACGAGGACATCGAACGCGCCTTTTCTGAAATCGGTCAGTATCTCGATACGCTCGATCGTCTTGACGTCGCTGTGTATGTAGCGCGCCTTCACGCCGCGCTCGACAAGGAATTGCGCGAGATCCTCGGCCATTTTTTTGGTCAACACGGTCACCATCGAACGGGCGCCGCGCTGGGTGACCGCCTCCGCCTCGGCGATAAAATCTTTCACTTGTCCCGGATAGGGGTTTACGAAACCCCTTTTGGAAAGGGGTTTCGTAAACCCCTTTGTTTGAATAATGGGGCGAACGATTACTTCCGGGTCCGCGAGCCCGGTCGGGCGGATGACCTGCTCGACCGGTTTGCCGCTCCGTTCGAGCTCAAATTTCGCGGGAGTGGCGCTCGTATAGATCGTCTGGCCGGTCTTTGCTTGGAATTCGTCGAAGGTGAGCGGGCGATTATCGACCGCGCTCGGCAGGCGGAAGCCGTGCTCCACCAGCGTCTCCTTGCGGGCGCGATCGCCCGCGTGCATGCCTCCGATCTGCGGGACGGTCACGTGCGACTCATCAATGATCGTCAAAAATTCCCGCGGGAAGTACGAAAGCAATGTATGCGGCGGCTCTCCGGGCGCACGGCGGTCGAAATGCCGCGAATAATTTTCGATGCCGTTGCAGTAGCCGAACTCGCGTATCATCGCGATGTCCTGCCGCGTGCGGCGTTTGAGCCGCTCTGCTTCAAGGATCTTTCCTGCCGCGTTGAATTTTTTCAGCTGGCTGGCCAGTTCCGCTTCGATATCGGCGAGCGCGGCTTCCACAACATCGCCCGGGGTCACGTACTGGCGCGCGGGGAACATGAACACGGCGCCGTGGGTCCGGTCGATCGCGCGCGTGATAGGGTTGATCTCTTCGATCTTCGCTATCCCGCCGCCGGAGAGGTCCACGCGGTAGATGACCCGCTCGCTCGCAGGCATGATCTCGACACCCGCGCCGAGCGCGCGGAACGTCCCGGGCGAGAGGTCGCCCGCAACGCGCTCGAAGTAAATACTAATGAGCTTGCGCGTGAGCGCGGCGCGCGTCATCGCCTCGCCTTTCGCCAATTTCAAATTGACTTTTTCGTATTCGACCGGCGAGCCGAGGCCGTAGATGCAAGAAACGGATGCAACGACAATGACGTCCTTTCGCGTCAGCAGGGCTTGTGTCGCCGCATGGCGCAAGCGTTCGATGTCTTCGTTGATCTGCGCCTCCTTCTCGATGTACGTGTCGGTTATCGGCATGTACGCTTCCGGCTGATAGAAATCGTAGTAGGAGACGAAATAGTGCACCGCCGCGTCGGGGAAAAATTCGCGATATTCGGATGCAAGCTGTGCGGCGAGCGTTTTGTTGTGCGCGATGACGAGCGCGGGCTTCTGCCAACGCTCTATTACGTTGGCAACGGTAAAGGTCTTGCCCGAGCCGGTCACGCCGAGCAGGGTCTGGTCGCGCTTCCCCTCCTTGAGGCCGCCGACCAGTGCCGAGATCGCGTGCGGCTGATCACCTGCGGGCTTGTATTCAGATGTAACTTTGAATGTTGCCACTGCCGCACTCTAATGCATTTCTACTTCAAAACCAAAACGCAGACGCTTCTGCGACCGCGTTTCAGGATGGCGAGTCCGTGTTGGAAATCTTCTTTTTTGAGGGCGTACTCCGCGTCCTCAATGATCGTATTGTTCAGACTGACCGCCCTCGTCGAGAGGAATTGGCGCGCCTCCCTCTTTGAGCTGGCAAGTTGTGCACCTGCCAGCGCGTCGATGATACTCGAACCCTCTTGAACATCGTATGAAGGGGCGGCCGCGCGCAGCTGCGCTCTGCCGCTCTCCGACAATTCCGAAATGGGCGCCGAACCGAAGAGCGCGTCCGAAACGCCCTCCGCCGTCTTTGCGGCCTCTTCCCCATGGACGAGCGAGGTCACTTCGCGCGCGAGCAGTTTTTGGCCGTGGCGTTCTTTTTTGTCGCGCCGATGCATCTCGAGCGCGGCATCGATCTCTGTCCGCGTCAACATCGTCATCTTGAGCAAGAGTTCTTCCACTTGTTCATCTTCAGTATTCACCCAGAATTGGTAAAGATCGAAAATGCTGGTCTTGTTGGCATCGAGCCACACGGCGCCTCGCTCGCTCTTGCCGAATTTCCTGCCGGTCGTTTTGTTGACGATGAGCGGCCACGTCAGCGCGTAGACGACCTCTTCTTTTTTTCGACGGATGAATTCGACACCGGCGAGGATGTTGCTCCACTGATCGGAGCCGCCGACCTGCACGTCACAGCCGTATTCCTCGTGCAGGTGCAGATAATCGTACCCCTGCAGGAGCGAATACGAGAATTCGGTGAAGGACATCGGCGATTCTTTCTTGAGGCGATCGCGCACGGTGTCTTTCTTTATCATCGCGTTGACGGTGAAGTATTTGCCGACTTCCCGGAGAAACTCGAGCAGATTCAACTGCGAGAGCCATTTCGCGTTGTTCTCTTCAATGAAATCACCGCCGCCGAATACCTGCCGTATTTGTTCAGAGACAGCTGCCACGTTTTTTGCCAACGTTTCCTCATCGAGTAAATTGCGCTCCTCGCTCTTGCCGCCCGGATCGCCGATCATCCCGGTGCCACCGCCCGTGAGGATGATTATTTTGTGCCCGTCTTCCAGAAATCGCCGCAGCACCAAAAGTCCTACGAGATTACCGGCATGCAGCGAATCGGCCGAAGGATCGATGCCGAGGTAGACCGTGCGCTTCGGCCCATCGGTGATCCCTTCAAGCGTATCGGCGGAAAATTGATGCACGTATCCGCGCTCCTTCAACGTTTCGGAAAGTTTGGCCATTGATGAAGAATACCACAACGTTCTAATCATTCTAGCCGTTATAGTCGTTCTAATCGCGTGACGAGCCTACGTTTTGAACCTGTACAACGATTACAACGTCTTGCGTTCGTCTTCCCGGAGACGAACTTCCCCCTCATCCATCCCGAAATGATGCGCGAACTCATGCCAGATCGTCTCGGCGACGACGTCGCGCACGTCTTTTCCATCGTCTTCCGCCGCTTCTTCGATAGGAACCTGGTAGAGCGTGATGGTGTCGGGCAGGGTCATCCCAACGCCGTAATTCTCTCCGCGCGCAGAGAGCGGAATGCCGTGGTAGAGACCGAGCAGTGTCTCATCATCATCCAAGTGTTCCTGCCTGCGCACCTCGTCCGACGGTTCATCCTCGACCAAAATCGCAACATTCTTAATCTTCTCCCGCACCCACTGCGGCAGGCGCTCGAATCCCTCTTCGACAAGTTTTTCAAATTCATCGCGCGGCATGAGGTAAATATAACAAAGCGAAAGGGCGCCGTGGCGCCCTCTGCAAAATCGGTCCGTTCAGACGAGCCGGAAAATCGCGACAAGCGCATCTGGCCAAATCCCGGGTCCGACGAATTGGTAAGTGCAGGACTCGGACTGCCGCACCAGCTCACCGCGGTAAACTGCGAGCGCCCCAAATCCGTATGAAAGTGCGTATTTCAGGGGATTCAGAAACATTGGGTCGGGTTCCAGCTTGAGGTACTCTTCCGAATTCGCATAAATCCATCGCGATTCCGGATTTTCCACACCCTCGCAGCGAACCCGGCGAATCAACTCAGCGTTGAATCCTCTGTAGACGTGGTTGTTACGGTACAAGCCACGCATTTCGAGTTCTCGTAGAACGATCTGGCGAAGTTCCGGAACACTGTCGCCGCAATCAATAGTGATCACTGGGATGGTCATCGCCTGCCTCCATTGTCCGCCCCCAACATACCAGGTGACACGTCAAACTTCAATGCGGCGGAACTACTGTTTTACCAACTCCGCAAAACGTTTCCGCACCTTATCGATCTTCGGCTCGATGACGAGCTGGCAGTAGGGTGCGCTGGTGTTGGTTTTGTAATAGTTCTGGTGGTAGGACTCTGCCGCGTAGAACGCGGTGAACGGGACAAGTTGGGTTACCACGCGCGTTCCATTTTTGAGCGAATCGTTGATGCCGGCAATTATTTTTTCCGCCGCGGCTTTTTCGACGTCGTCGTTATAAAAAATGACGGAGCGATACTCGGTGCCGATATCGTTCCCCTGCCGATTCATCGTCGTCGGGTCGTGCGAGCCGAAAAAGACGGTGAGGAGATCTTCGTATGAAATGACCGCCGGGTCATACGTGATGCGGATGACCTCCGCGTGTCCGGTATGTCCCATCGATACTTTTTCATACGACGGATTTTCCATTGCCCCACCGGCATATCCGGGCTCCACTTTGGAAACACCCTTGAGCATCTGGAAAATCGCTTCCGTGCACCAAAAGCATCCTCCGCCAAATACCGCCGTTTGCATGTCCAACAGTGTACCAAATAACAAAACCTCCCGACAAAGTCGAGAGGCGGCCCGCGTTTCAATAAACACGGTGAGGGTCACGGAGTTTACGACGAGTACCCACAGCAGGTCGGAGAGTTCAATTCAGCCGGAACTCACAACGGTCGCTTGGTTATTTTGCTGGGAAGTACTTGTCGATGACTTCCAGCAACAATGGGCGCAATGAGCGCGCGAACTCAGTTGGCTCGAATCCCAGATCCATGGCACGGGACTCAACCTGTTGAGCGAACTCTTGCCCCTTCTTGTCCAGCGCTCGCCGGACGAGATTTACGAATTCGTCCACAACTTTCTCCTTTCAAGGAGTTGCTGTCGCTCAATGCGACAAGTTCTCAAGACAGCCTTAAGAACTGTGGAATTGTATCACGTTATAGAGAAATGTCAACCTCTGGGCCGCAGGAGCGGGAAGAGCTGCGCTTCGTGGACGGGTTTGTTTTCTAGAAAGGCGAAGAGGCGCTCGGAGACGCCGAAGCCGAAGGCCGGCGGCATACCGTACTCCATTATTTCGAGATAGTCTTCGTCGAGGCGCTGGGCTTCTTCGTCGCCTTGTTCGCGCAGTTTCTGTTGTTCTTCAAGCCGCGCGCGCTGGTCGCGCGGGTCGTTGAGTTCGCTATACCCCTTCCCTATTTCCGATCCCGCGAGGATGATCTGCAAGCGTTCGACGAGTTGCGGGTTTTTATCATAGCGCTTGGCGAGCGGTTCGAGATAGACAGGGACGCCAACGAGAAATGCCGGGCCGGAGATGGTTTTGCGCAATTTTTTCCAGAGGTGGTCTACCGCGCGCGTTTTGTTCAACTTCTCGCCATATTCAATTTTTGCATCTCGCACGGCCTGTATCGCCTCGTCCTCTGAACAACTGATGGGATCAATACCGAATTCTTTTTTGATCGCGGCGCAGAAATCAATGACTTCCCATTCATTGGCGAGATCAACGCTGTGCCCGCCGATCTCGAATGTGTACTTTCCGTACACTTCCTTTGCGATGTGCCGGTATAATTCTTTCACAAAATCGCCGCCTTTTTTGAGAGAGCTGAACGCCTCGTAGGTCTCAAGCTGGGTGTAATCCTGCAAGTGTTCGCGCGACTGGCCTTCGTTGCGGAAAATCCGACCGATCTCGAAGACCTTTGGAAATCCAGCGATGAGCAATCGCTTCTGCCAAAGTTCTCCGGCCGAAATGCGCAGGTACACGTCGATATCGAGCGCGTGATGGTGCGTGACGAAGGCCCTAGCGTCGGCGCCGCCGGGAGAGAGTTCGAGCGCGGGCGTCTCGACTTCGAGGAATCCGCGCGCGAGCAAAAATTCGCGTATCGCCTGCCAGAATTTCGCGCGGCGGACGAACATCGCCCGCAGTTGCGGATCGAGCAGCATGTCCAGCGAGCGAAGCCGGAGCCGGGTTTCTTCGTCCTTGATGCCGTAATGCTCCGACGGGATTGGCATGAGCGATTTGGAAAGCATCTGCCAATCGGAAACCTGCAGTGATCTCTCTCCGCGCTTGGTCTTGAACGCCGTGCCGGTAACCTGGATAAAATCACCTATGTCTACGGCCTGCTCGAAGAGCTCGTAGATATTGACGGATTTCGTAAACCCGTCATTTGACGGGTTTCGTAAACCCGTCATTTGAGCCGCCTGCAATACTGCTTGCATTCGACCCGTGCCGTCGAAGACATCGGCGAACACGATCCCGCCTTGTCCGCGCAGGGCCAAAAGGCGGCCGGCAAGCAAAGCTTGCCGGCCGCCTTTTTCCAATACATCAAAACTCTCTAAAAATTCCGCGATCGTATGCGTCCGTTCGGTATCCGCCGGGTACGCCTCCATCCCCGCCGCTTTCAGCGCCTCCAATTTCTTCAACCGCTCCGCGCGAATGTCTTCCCCGCTCATTGCGAATATGATAGCAAAGATTCAAGCGCTGTGTGGGAATATAAACGAGTTGACGGAATACTCCAGCACTTTTGCAAACAACGTCGCGGCCATGAGCGCAAGCCAGCCGAGGAAGAAGAAGCTGCCTGTTGTGCTGATGCGCTCTTCCACTTCTCGCATGTTGCGGCCCGCGGCGACGAACTCTTTCGTCTTTGGGACATAGACGACGATAAGCGCCTGACGAACATCAGGATTTGGCTGCCATGTAACGCGATTTTCGCCGGCGGGATAGTTGATGGTCAGATGGTGGCCTACGATGGGCGGCAGGCCGCTCTTCGTGTCCTCGAAAATTCCTTTGGGCGGCTGGGGCATCGCTCCGTCAAGAGTTCCCGACGATACGAGCGCCTTCCCGCTTGAGTCATAGACGCCGATCCATGGCGCGAGGCTCTGCGCGAGATCCACCGTGCCGACCGCGCCAACCGGCACGATCTGATTGACGGAGACACCCGAGACAAGCGCTCTCCCTCCGTCCTCCGCCATTTGTATCTGCGGATCGTTGAGCGATTGGCGGTAATTTTGCTGGATGCCGGTATACGTAATAAGGAGAATACCCGTCGTGGCACCCGCGAGCGGCAGCCATGAGAAGAAAATGGCTCGTGCCGTTCTCATACTATCGCATGCTACCATATCGCTACGTATGCATCACTTAAAACGAAAACTGACGCACGTGCAGCCATCATTCAAGGCACTCCTCGTGCTCTGGCGCGAGGAATTCAGTTTCAGATTGCAGGCGGCGTGCGCCATAGCCGCCGGTGCCGCTTCGTTCGTGTTCCGCATCTCCGAGCTTGAGTTTCTCATCGTCGTGCTGACAATCGGCGCCGTCCTCGCGGTCGAAGCGCTCAACACCGCGATCGAGGAACTCTGCAACCACGTGACGCCCGATCAGCATCCGCAGATCGGAAAGGTGAAAGATCTCGCGTCCGGCGCATCTGGCATTATTCAAATGACTGCTCTCGTCATCGGCCTGATAATTTTTATCCCTCATGTCGCAACTCTCCTGTGATACCGCTCATATCGTCCATCGACATGTTCGTGCTCCAGACAATGTTGGCGTGGCGGACGCCGGAGCTTGTCGCACTCTTTTCGTGGATAACCCTGCTCGGCAATTCACTCGTCATTACTATCGTCGCGCTCGGCATGGCTGTTGTCCTTTGGCGCCATCGTCGGTTTGAGTACAAAGCCGGGCTCGCAGTCGCGCTCTTCGGAAGTTTGCTCGCTTCATACGCGCTCAAGCAGCTCGTCGAGCGGCCGCGGCCGCCCGCCTTTTTCCATGCCATCGCGGAAACGGGGTATTCCTTTCCGAGCATGCACGCCGCCGCCGCGGCCGCGGTCTATGGATTCCTCATATATATGGCGTGGAAACTCATGCGGCCGCCGCACCAGCGGCGGCCGCTTATACTTTTTCTCTCGGCACTGATACTGCTCATCGGCTTCAGCCGCACCTACCTCGGCGTGCACTACCTCTCCGACGTTATCGGCGGACTGGCGATCGGCGGCGTCTTCCTGTGGGCGGGAATTGTCGCGACGAAACGGTTTACGAACTGAACAGCTGTTTCAAAAGCGCCATTCTGATCATCACGCCGTAGCCGACTTGCTTGAAATACACGGCATGTGGCGAATCGTCCACTTCGGGCGTGATCTCGCCCACGCGCGGCAGGGGATGAATGATAATGGCGCCTTTTTTCATCGAATCGGCCATTGTTCGATCAATGATGTAGTGCCCGCGGCTGCGCTGGTACGCCTCTTCGCTCAATCGCTCCTTCTGAATGCGCGTCTGGTACACAACGTCGGCCTCGCG
>Ga0105164_10002024_pt1 | contig 12686 bp, 15 predicted proteins | sample VDWuncwatermetaG_FD_89674 | JGI IMG/M metagenome (GOLD analysis project Ga0105164, IMG submission 89674) | Wastewater microbial communities from Netherlands to study Microbial Dark Matter (Phase II) - VDW unchlorinated drinking water | ecosystem: Environmental > Aquatic > Freshwater > Drinking...
CAGCGCCTATTTTCTGTTGTCTAGTTCAGCGAGCCGAGCCTTCGCGATCTCAGCCACTTTGGTGGATGGGTAGAGATTTACCAGTTCTTGGTAGAGCTGCTTGGCATGAGGGATATTATTTTGGTTTTCTTCGAAAGCAGCCGTTTCAAACAGTTCGTTCGCCTTCTGATCAGAACAGCCGAGCAACATCAAGCAGAGGGCACAGAGGACAAGTCGTGCGGTTATCATCGTCGTCATCCTTTCCAGGCGTCTCTCCGCCGTGACACCTTCGTGTTTGCGTGAGTCAATCCTGATCCGAGAGAGTCGATTCCGTAGCGTGGAGCGGAGATCCCTTCGCTTCGGCATTGTGGACAGCGGCTTGGTCGCGTCAATCTGGTGCGATCACGGAACATAAATTTACAATCCAAGCAGGTGGACGGCTCGAGGACAAACCGTCGTGAACGGTCCCGAGACACCGTTTTTACCACATGAGCCAAGTGCTCCTCTACCTGTCGCTCTGGAATTCTGAGCATGGGAGCCAGTTGCTCTGCGGTCATGCGAGTATCCGTCAAGAGATCGGTGATGCGCTGACGCAGGGTCCGCTCGAGCGGCAACATGTCCGTATGGTACGGACTGGGGCACGGAAAATCCAGATAGTCGGGGAAGGTCCTCCATGAATCATCTTAAGTCTTGGGCACTTAAGGGTTGCACCCCCGGCGCCATTCTGGCAAAATCCGTTCCCGCATCCGTTACCACATCACGATCAATCCACTGGCCGGGCCTCTCCGTCGTCTTCGGGCAATTGGTATCCGGCCAGTGTGCTTATAGACCAGGAGGTTTGGAGCCATGAAGTTCCTCGCAGTCCATCCAGGTCCACTCATGTACACCAAGATCTATCTACGTCTTGAGCCGCTCGGTCTAGAGATGGTGGCCCAGGCAGTCCGTCAAGCCGGGCATGAGGTTCGTCTCATCGACCTCCAGGCTGACACCTGGAAGGATTACCTTGCGCTCATCACCACCTGGAAACCAGATGTGGTGGCATTCGGCTGCAATTATTTGGCGAATGTGCCGGAGATCGTAGACTTGGCCAAACTCACGAAGAAAGAGTTGCCCAACTGTTTCGTCTTCGTCGGAGGCCACAGCGCTTCCTTTGTGGCGCAGGACTTTTTGAAGCACGGCGACGGCGCCATTGATTGTGTGCTGAGGGGCGAAGGTGAAGTCACAGCCCCCAAGCTGTTGGAAGCTGTGGAGCAAGACCGTAAGGCGATTAAGAAGGTTCCTGGCGTCGTCACGCTCGATGGTGAAGGACCTCCGCCGCAATTCATCGAGAATCTGGACGATGTTCGTCCAGCGCGTGATTTGTTGCGGAACCGGCACAAGTATTTCATCGGCGTGCTGGATCCGTGCGCTTCTGTCGAGTTTGCACGAGGCTGTCCGTGGGATTGCTCCTTCTGCAGCGCCTGGACATTCTATGGACGCAGCTATCGGATGGTCAGCCCGGAGAAAGCCGTTGAAGATTTGGAGCAGGTTCAAGAACCAGGTATTTTCCTGGTCGATGACGTGGCGTTCATCCAGGGTAAGCAGGGCATGGAGATTGGCGAAGCGGTCGCGCAGCGTGGAATCAAGAAGCAGTACTACATGGAAACGCGCGGCGACGTCCTCTTGCGTAACAAGGAAGTCTTCCAGTTCTGGAAGACGCTTGGGCTCCAGTACATGTTCCTCGGTGTGGAAGCCATCGATGCCGAAGGTCTCAAGATGCACCGCAAGCGCATCTCGTTGGGCAAAAACTTCGAGGCGCTGGAATTTGCCAGGTCTCTTGGGATTACCGTGGCCATCAATCTCATCGCCGATCCGGATTGGGATCGTCAACGGTTCGAAGTAATCCGGCAGTGGTGCTTGGAAATTCCAGAGATCGTGAATATCAGCGTCAATACGCCGTACCCGGGAACTGAGAGCTGGCTCACGGAATCCCGCAAGCTCCACACGAGGGATTACCGCCTCTTCGACATTCAGCATGCCGTGATGCCGACCAAGATGCCGCTCCATGAGTTTTACGCGGAACTGGTCAAGACTCAACAAGTCTTAAACAAGAAGCATCTGGGCTGGGCTGCGCTCAAGGGCACGGCCAAGATTGCAGCAGGGCATTTGATGAAGGGACAGACCAACTTCATTAAGATGTTGTGGAAGTTCAACAGTGTCTACAATCCCGAGCTGCAAATGGCGGATCACCGCCGTCCGGTGAAGTATGAGATGTCGATGCCGCCGGAGAAGAAAGACAAGATTGACCCAAAACAATTGTTTATCTTGCCGCCGAAAGGCCGCCAGGGACGAGCGATCGATGATGCAACTGAGACGTTCGTCGATGAGACTCGCATGGGGACGGTGGTGTGATCGCTGCTGGGAGTGTGGGTGATAGGGGCTGAGGTAAGGGACCGGACGCAGTTCCCGTTCTAAGCAGGCGCTCAATCAGCGACATCTGCCCAGTCTCCAGAAAGCCTTCTGGCAACTCTGGATGTGGTCTATCTATCTTGGCGGAGATGCCGTGGCGCCCGGCTCATCCGCCAGTCGTAAGGTCAACGTCGTTTCTTCTCGGCAGGTGCTCAGTCCCATACTGCAATCGACTCGGCCTGTGTGCCGAGCGATTGCTTGAGCGACTGTCCTTCTTTCCCCGCAAACAGCTGTGCACTACCAAGGCCTCGGACGATTTTTGTCAAGGCATCGCAGGGGTTCTTGCTCTTGAATAGTTTCAACGACTCAGGATCAACCGGGACCTTCCTCCACGCGCCCTTTTCATTCGGCCCCGGTTCTAGCGGAGGTAACTGTATCGGCGGGAAGGTCTGTCCTGCAGGTTTCGCAACCGACGTGGTTGGCGCGCTCGGTGATGCAGCCGGTGTCGTATAGACTTTTTTCGGATCGTACTCAGGCGGGTTCGCCGACGGCAGATGTTTGTCCCCGCTGCAACTGGCTAGAAGCACCGTGACAAGGAACAGTAGAAGGGGGTTGGCAGGCATTCGCGGTCTCCTGGTGAGAGACCAACGCCTGGAGTGGCCGCCATGCTAGCCCATAGGGTGCAATTCTTCAAGGCTATCCGTAGCAAAGACCTTCTATTTTCAGGACTGCCTGGCGTTGTTATTCAACCTGACCCTGCGTACAATCCGGTCGGTTTTATCCTGAGGTGTCCATGCGATACCTAACACTGCTTCTCCTAATAGCACTCCCTCTGACCGCCCACGCCGGAAACATTAAAGACACCGATCTCATCTCCAGCAACACCTTCTTTCTGCCGCCGAGCACCCAGAAAACCGTCTTCATCCAGGCTCGTAACTCCTCCGATAACCAAGAAGTCTCACTGCACGATCTGGGCGCTCGGTTGAGCGCCAAGGGGTACCAGATTGTGAATGATCCGGACGGCGCACATTACGTCCTGCTGGCCAACATCGTCTATTGCAACATTACGAAGCCGGAGATGCCGGTTGAGACGATGGTAGCGAGTGGCTATGGATCCGGGTTCAACTCGGCGATGGGTGCCATGCAAGGCCTCACCAGCATGGCGAGCATGGCGGGACCGTATGGCGCGATGGGCGGTGCGGCGGCCTCACTGGGGTTGAGCGCGATTCAAGGCATCGGTGATCTATTCAGTTCTTCGTCATCCGCTCCCAAGATGCCGGACGACGTGAACTATGCCTGCGTGGCGGACATCCAGATCACCGAGCAGAGGACCGGACAGCTGCCAAACGGGATGAAAACAGGAACAGGGGAGGAGCCCGGTGTCTACCAGACCAGGATGGCTGCCGACGTGCATCAAAAGAAATTGAAAGAGGCCGAGGCGACGCCACTCTTGCAACAGAAGCTGAGTGCCGCCGTCGCAGGGAATTTTTAGTCATGGCGTCGCATCTTCGGCTCACCCCTTACCCCTCACAGTTCAACAAGCTCACCGTCCCGATCCGTGTCGAGGGACTCCTCACGATTTTGCTGTTGCTCGCACTGACGACTGGCTGTTCCAACGTCATCCGCTCCGGCCTCATGAACAGCAATACGGTCTTCTTGGATCCAAATACCAATCGCACCGTGTATACCCAACTCAGGAACGCTTCAGAAAATCAACAAGTACTGCTGAACGACGTGAATACGAAGCTGAGTGGAAAGGGATATCAGTTGGTTCAAGATCCAGAGCAGGCCAATTACTGGATACAAGCCAAGGTGATCTATTGCCACAAGGCAGCCGATGGAGTGGCGCCGGAAGCCGTGGCCAAAGCCGGCCCAGGTGCGGGCATCAGCAGCGGCGGGACAGTGATGGCCTCGGCCGCTGACCCGAGCGGTGGGATGGCTGGAATGGCCGGGATGCCGGACATGAGCGCCATGATGAGGCAGGCCATGGCCATGAGCGGTGGGGGAGGAGGATTCGGCGGCATGTCCGGGTTCTCTGGCATGCAGCCACCGCCCAAAGAAGATGGCGTGACCTACCTGTGCGTCGCGGATGTCCAAATTACCGACCGAAAAATCGGCAAATCAATCGGTCGGCCAGCCGGAGGTCAGTCATCAGGCAGTGAAAAGGTGCAACTGATGCGAATGGTCGGCCACGTGCGGCAAAAAAGCTTAGACATTCCCGAAGCTACCCCCATCGTGCAAGAGAAAATCGCAACCGGGATTGCGGGACTGTTTTAGTCTCGTTCATTGGATTTCGCTACGCTCGCCGTTTGGCACCTTCGCTATGTTGGGAAAATGTGCTGGCGCGTTATGCGGTCAGCAATTTGCAGTTCTGCTCTTGGTGTAGGGCGGCCGAATATTGTTATGGGAGTGACAGGAGTTGGTTATGGAGATCGTCATAGTTCTAATTGCTGGTGCAGCAATCTACTGGTTCTTTATCCTTAGGCCAGGAAGATTAGATTTCTGGCGTGTTGTCGCGAAGCACCCTGATGCCGCGTACGAACATTTCAAATCCGACCACTGTTGGAGGGTTTTTGAGGAACAACTACCAGAGAATTACCGCAGTCTGGTTCCAAGATCCGAGTGGGTAGGCCCATTTCAGTTCATAGTTCCAAAACTTGGAAACAAGACAATGTACATCTTTGGCAAACATCCAACTTTCGAGAAGTCTCAAAATGACTTTCTTAGTAAGTTTGCCAAAAGCACTTAACCAGTTACAGGAGCTGACGCCGGGTTCAGCGGGCTATGTTTCCATTTGTGTTATGTGGCCAGCGCGGCACACCAACATGTTCGGGCGACACTTCGCATCTCGAATCTGTGGCTGCACTGTCTGCCGGTGAGCCACAAACGGGTGTTCAGTGCCTCTACGGGAGCTGAGGGACCGCTGTGCATAAGAAACTATGAGTTGTCCGCACTCCCACATAGAAGCGGCCCTAGACCGATGGTCAGAGTGTCATTGGCATATCCACCAAATGGAGGTGAACTATCACACTCCAGACCTATTTAGGTACTCACTGAATTCGTTCATCCGTGCTGCGAAGGAGATTCCACAGATGCTCTGCATGGAGCTTCAGAATCATAATGCATACCGAAGCGAGTTCAAGCCATTGATCGAGTCCCTACACAGCAACGCGCTTCTCTGTGTTCTACACAAGAAAAGGGACTTCATAGTTCATCGAGGTATGTTGGAGGTGCTAAGCACAGGGTCTGTAGGCACTACGGAAGGTCGAAGAATAAAGATTTCATTCCCTTTCCCAGTAGCTGCTCATGAAAGCACACAAGATGCGTATGAACGCTTCAAAGAAGTTTGCAGGAAAGATAAATTCATTCGGTCGTTGGCGGGGCCGGATTGTGACTCGTGGCCAATAATTCGGAGGGAATGGAAGGTTCCAGATGCTCCCGACAAGGAACTCCTAGAGCTGTCGGTCGATGCCTGGCGATTGATTGGCGAAACTATCTCTCACGTCGTTGTAAAACTGGGTGGACAAAAATTGGACTTATCCTTCTCATGTAGCCATGAACCGGAAAAGGTTAGAGCAGTAGAATTTAGCCAGAAGGAATTCTTCAAATCCGTTGATGGGATAGAAATCAACTCGTGAAGGGCAGTGAGATCATGAGTGTTCAACCCTTTGTCTTGAGACCCGATCAGCATGAACCCGCATTGAATGTGGTTGGAACACAGGTGACGGCCTTGGCGTCCAACGCGGCGACGCAAAGTTTCGAGATCACCCTGCAGCAGGGCGAAGATGCAACAGGCCCTCCACCGCATCGCCACGATTGAGGGCAGATCGGGTTTAGGGAAGGTCTGATTTATTCCCCGTTGGTGATGTGCTATGAGGAATGCAGCACTGAACGGGAGACGCATCGATGCACCAACAGACCTTTGCAGAAATCCCATTCGAGCAATATCGCAAATCCACCCGCCGAGAGCGGTTCCTCGACGAAATGAATCGCGTGGTACCCTGGGCGGAATTAGTCGCGGTGATCAAGCCGGTTTACCCTAAGGCCGACGGGCCAGGACGTCCGACCGTCGGGGTCGAACGCATGCTGCGCCTCCATTGCCTGCAACAGTGGTTCAACCTGTCAGATCCGGCGGTGGAGGAGGCCTTGTACGACTCACGGGCCATGCGGCAGTTCGTGGGGATTGATCTGGGCCGTGAGCCCGTGCCCGATGAGACAACGATCTGTAAGTTTCGGCATTTGCTGGAGGCGCATGAGTTGGGAAAACAGCTCTTTATCCGAATCGGGGAGTATCTGACGAAGCAGGGGCTGCAAGTGAGCCGAGGCACCATCGTGGATGCCACCATCATCAGTGCGCCGAGTTCGACAAAGAACCGGCCCAAGGAGCGGGATCCCGAGATGCATCAAACGAAGAAGGGGAACCAGTGGTATTTCGGCATGAAAGCGCATATTGGCGTGGACAGCCAGACGAAGCTGATTCATTCCGTGGCGGCCACGGCGGCCAATGTCCATGACAGCCAAGTCTTGCCGAAACTGCTGCATGGAGAGGAAACACGGGTGTGGGGCGATGCCGCCTATAGTGGACAACGCGACGTGATCCGGCAACACGCGCCCAAGGCCAAGAGTTTCGTCCAGACCAAAGCGCACCGGCATCGACCACTGAGTGAGATGGAGCGGGGCCGGAACCGCACGAAGTCAAAGGTCCGGGCGAAGGTCGAACATGCGTTCTTGGTCATCAAGCGGATCTTCGGCTGAGCCAAAGTCCGGTACCGGGGGCTGGCAAAGAATACTCACTGGCTCCAGATCAGCTGCGGGTTAGCAAATCTCTATGTGTCACGACGGCGCCTGTTGGCGGGAATGTAGAGGATGGGGGGCCGGAGGCGGGCCGTGGGTCATCGCACGATGGGTGTGCCTCACAAACAGGCTCTCGCAACAGCGGCTACCCACTGAATTTGCCCTGGTGGTCAGTGCAGGAACAGCTGGCCGAGTGAAAACGTGAATTAATCAGACCTTCCTTAGTTCTTGACCTCGCACTTCCTCCGGCCAAGCGAGCAGGGGAGTGTGCAAATTTAAGAACTGCCCCACTAGTTTCGCTTCTCCACGGCCCGGTCAACGCAGTCGTCAGCCTTTCCGTCTCGCATCAGTCGGATATTTCGTTTATATTCTCTATATGAGCACAAGTTCTATCACCCGTGACGAAGCGATCCGACGACTTCACACCGTTGAGTCCAAGATTCGGGGCCTTGGTGTTCGTCGGCTCGCGCTCTTCGGGTCCGTGCTTCGTAACGAGGCTCGCCCCGACAGTGATGTTGATGTGCTTGTCGAGTTCGCTCCGAATGAGAAGACATTCGATCGCTTCATGGCGCTGGCGGATCTGCTTGAAGACACGTTGCAGCACCGGGTGGAAGTGATCACCACGGAGTCACTCTCACCGTTTATCGGGCCACACATCTTGGCCGAGACAACGGATGTCCTTCGAGCCGCATGACTATCTGCGGCATATTCTCGCGGAAGTCGAGTACCTCCTCGATCAGAGTCGGACTCTCACCTATGAGCGATTTGTAGCCGATCAGACGCTGCGCCGTGCGTTCGTGCGCAGCTTGGAAATTATCGGCGAAGCAGTGAAGAACCTGCCCACTGAGTTCCGGGTATCGCATCCCGAGGTTGCGTGGCGTCCGATGGCTCAGATTGCGCGATCGCCTGATCCATAGTTACTTTGGAGTGGATTATCAGCTGGCATGGGATGTAGTGTTCGAGAAACTTCCGGAACTGAAACGTAGCATTCAGCGGATTATTGATTCACAACAAGCTTAGCCATCAGGTTGAAAGAGCCCTGGAATGGCGAGCCCTCACTCGAACCGTTTGGCGGCGCAGCTCATAGTCGCCAGCTTTGTTAGGAGGCTGTAAGGTCGGGCGCGTGTACTTCTTATCTTGAGACCCGATGAGAAAAATCGGCAGTAAGTCAATCTCGTTCGTCCGATCTTGAGACTCTCACCGTTTTGCTTGCCACCTGTTATACTGACCCATCTCTTCCTTCACTCTGAGGACCAGCCTCATGAGCTCTCCGACCTGGGACGAATTCGCCGACCTTGCACTGAAACGTATTACGGCGTCAGGCGCGGAGTACGGCGACATCCGCATTCAAGACAGCAGCACGGAGCACATCGAAGGTGAGGATCGCCGAATCGCCTCGATTCGAGACATCAAGGACGTCGGTTTCGGCGTGCGTGTGCTCTACCATGGAGCCTGGGGTTTTGCCGCGAGTTCAGTCTTGTCGCTGGAAGAAGTACCACGGGTGGCGAATCTGGCCATTGAGATCGCCAGAGGATCTGCATCGGTGGCCCTCGAAAAAGTGCGATTAGTATCGGAACCGGTTCATCGTGACCGCGTCGTCACGCCCTATCGCATCGATCCCTTCACTATCCCGCTTGAGAAGAAAACGGATTTACTGCTGAATACGATGGAGACGCTCCATCGGCAATCCGGCATTGCACGAAGCAGCGCAAGTCTGTGGGCGCACCGAGACCGGAAATTGTTCGTGTCGACGGAAGGGTCGCATTTGGAATCCGATCTGTTGGCAGGGCAAGGCGACTGTACGGCAACAGCGCTGCATGAAGGCCGGTTTGCTTCGCGCAGCTTCAATACGCCATATCTTCGGAAGGGCTATGAACTGATCGAGGAAACGGACCTTCTGCGCGAGGCCTCGCGCGTTGCCGCGCAAGCGATCGAAAAGGTCAAGGCTCCGGTGGTCGATGCGGGCCAGTATGACCTCGTGCTCGATCCGGAACATCTCTCATTGACCATCCATGAGTCCTGTGGCCATCCGAGCGAGCTGGACCGTGCGCTTGGCTACGAAGCCAATTACGCAGGAACCAGCTTCTTGACGCCAGAAAAGCTGGGTAACTTTCGCTATGGCTCGCAGCATGTGAATTTGGTGGCCGATAACACCGAATCGGAAACATTAGCAGCGACTGGTTATGATGATGACGGGGTTCAGTGTCAGCAATGGGACGTCGTTCGGAACGGGGTGTTCGTCGGGTATTGCACGAACCGTGAAGTCGCGTCGAAGATTGGTGAATCTCGTTCACGTGGCTCCAATCGCGCTGATGGGTGGAGCCACGTTCCGATGGTACGCATCGCGAATATCGGACTTGAGCCAGGTTCAGCGACTGTTGATCAACTGATTGCCGACGTGAAGCACGGTATCTACATCGAAGGCCATGGGTCCTATAGCATCGATCAGCGCCGCTACAATTTTCAGTTTGGCGGGGATGCGTTCTGGCTGATTGAGAACGGCAGGCGCACCCACATGCTGCGGGATGTGATCTACCATGGGATCACGCCGGAATTCTGGAATAGCTGCGATGGAGTGGCCGACCGAACTGCTCGCCGTCGATACGGCTTCATCACGTGTGGCAAGGGGCAGCCAGGCCAGTCTGGTTGGATGACTCATGCCGCTTCTCCTGCGAGGTTTCGCCAGATCCATGTGATCCGAGGAGAGGGAAGCGCATGACCGTCCCGAGCGGCACCTGGCCGAAGCTGACCAGCAGCGAGGAGTTTCGCTTTCTGAGCGATCTGGTCTTGACCCGCTCATCCGCTGATCAGACGATCGTCCGTCTTCGCGATCACCATGCCGGCACGACGAGATTCGCCAACAATCAAGTCATCCAGAATGTCGATGCGAGGCGGGGCTCACTGGCCGTGACGGTTGCCTTTGGGGGACAGCAGGGGACCGCGAGCACGACGGATTTTACCGCCGGCGCGATTCAGGACGCATTGGCGCGTGCGGAACGGATTGCTCGGGTCTCACCGGTTGATCCAGAATACCTTCCACCTCCCGATCCGTGCCTGTTTCCTGTGCGAGCGACGGCGAAACCGGAAACTCTGGCGGCAGGACCGGTCAAACGTCTGGAGTATGCGAATGAAGCTATCGGGCATTGCCGGATGGAGAACCTCATGGCGGCCGGCGTCGTGGCATCATCCGGGACCGCGGTCGGGATTGCGGCGAGCAATGGGCTATTCGGCTATGAGGTACGAGGAGACGCGAGGTTTAGTCTCACGGTCCAAACTGGTGATGCGACGGGCTGGAGTGCCGCGGCACATCGGTCGATCGATCATTTGAAGGTTCAAGAGCGAACCTTGGCGGCCATTGCCAAAGCCAAGCGAGGCCGGGATGTGTGTGAGATGCCGGCAGGGCAGTATCCCGTGATTCTTGAACCGGCAGCCGTGGCCGGACTGTGGGCGTGGGTGCTCTGGTCTCTGGACGCCAAGTCTTACACAAAGGGAACGAGCCCCTTCGCCGGCAAGCTGGGCCAGGCCATCGTGGACGAACGGCTGACGCTCAAGAATCACCCCGATCATGCCGACCTGCTAGGAGAAGGATTTACCCATGACGGTCTTCCGAGTACAGCCTCCCTGTGGATCGACCATGGAGTCCTCAAACAGCTGGCCTACGACCGGTTTACGGCGAAGGCTGATGGCATAAACCCTATTCCGACACTGGAGGCTCCGGCCTTGTCGATTGCGGGGGCTCCTGCACAGTCGATTCAGGATCTCATAAAGAACACGGACCGTGCGATTTTAGTGACGAATTTTTGGTATATCCGTCCTGTGAATCCTCAGGACCTCACGCTGACCGGAATGACGCGGGATGGAACGTTTCTGATCGAGAAGGGGGAGATCGTCTCAGCTGTAAAAAATTTCCGATTTCATGAAAGCCCGATCCGGGCCTTTCGACACATCACGGCTTGGACTACACCGATGGAGGCGGTGAACTCAGAGACCGGAAAGATGTTGGTTCCAGCTTTGGCTCTCCCGCATTTTCGTTTCTCAAGCGTCACACGGTTCTAGTTGTATCGTGAGGACTCCAAACATATTTAATCGACCGCAGAATAAAAGGGTTGACTCTTCTCTGCGCGAGGAGTAGGTACAAGAAAGGTATCCCACTAGGTCCAATTGAAGGGGGGGATCTGCCAGATGGCCCCGAGATTCAACAAAGAACCCATCAACCTCATTCATCGAATTCCATCGCAGAAGCAGATTGATGAAGCTCGGCCGGTTGCTACGCCCTACGGTCAGATCTTGCTCAATGCTGGTGCCCTGTGCTGGCGCAAGGTTGTTGACCTTTTTGCCTACGTCACGCGTTATGAGGACGAGATCCATCCGCGCCTTCGTAAACCCCTTGCGCTCCCCGACCGAACGACGGAGCGTACCACGATCCAAGGGCAGGGTCCCGTCTGGTCGACGAATGGAGTGGAGGAGCCAATCCGGGAAGCAGAGAACCCGGTGGCCGCGAAGGTCACAATCTTACAACAGCCGTCTCCGGTGCCGGCTCATGTTCAGTCGGAAGAAGTCGCCGAAATCCGAGCCTGCATGATTGGGCAGCAAGATGAGATTGCTCGGCTGACGTCGCACATTCAAGAGCTGACTTCCTTGGTTTCCTCTCAGCAAGAGGTCCTCGTTCATCTTGGGAAAGAGCTAGAAGTCGGCACATTTTCACCCGGATCTACCACCAGCACGGCAGCTGCCTCTCTCAGGCGGGACCGTATCGGTCGGAAGAAACCGACGGTCAGTGAGACGCCCAATCCTCCTCAGGAACATGAGCGCCCGTTTCATCCCCAGGACAGCGACGGTCAGTCGCTCCATCTGTAAGCTCGGCCCGATAAGCCGTTGGCGCTGAATACTTCTCCATCGCTTCACCGCTAGAAAAGGCCGAATCCTACTGACCCGACAACGATCCCGTCATACAGGCACATCTGCTCCTCTAGCCAGATAGGGGTCACGTCTGCTAAACATCCGACAATGACCATCGTTCGTGTCCTCTTGTGGGCAGTGTTGTGGCTCGGCCTGTTGACGATTGATCTCAGTGCGGCCCCTGAACGTTCTACCGCCCGGGTACCCCTCTTTGAGAATCTGGGTACCCTCCATCACCCCATCACGACGAGTTCACACGAGGCGCAGCAATACTTCGATCAAGGTTTGCGGTTCGTGTACGCCTTCAACCATGAAGAGGCGCTCCTGGCCTTCGAAGAAGCCGCTCGACTGGACCCCTCTGCCGCCATGGCCTATTGGGGGGTGGCGCTCGCATCGGGTCCGAACATCAATGCCGCCATGGATAAGGCTGCTGAACGACGGGCGTGGGATGCTGTACAAAAGGCTCGCGCACATCGTGCCCGCACAAGCGCAGCCGAACAGGCCTATATCGATGCGATCGGTAAGCGATACGAGCTCAGAGCGCATGCACGACCGGCTCTGGATAAAGCGTATGCGGACGCGATGCGTGTAGTCTGGCAGCAGTATCCGAACGATCCGGATGCCGG
>Ga0105164_10002025_pt1 | contig 12658 bp, 14 predicted proteins | sample VDWuncwatermetaG_FD_89674 | JGI IMG/M metagenome (GOLD analysis project Ga0105164, IMG submission 89674) | Wastewater microbial communities from Netherlands to study Microbial Dark Matter (Phase II) - VDW unchlorinated drinking water | ecosystem: Environmental > Aquatic > Freshwater > Drinking...
CACCACCACGGCGAAGTGGCTTTGTTACTGTGCACTGAAATTATTCCAGTTCGCGTTAAAAAGGAGAACAAGGCGGCAAGGATGAGGTGACGAAGACAGTACATTTGAGTACGACTAGGAGCCGAAGACGATGCCAACACAGTTATCGTTTTTAACGCGAATTGGAATTACAGTTCAACTTCTTTGTACTGACCATACTCCATCACACGATTAAAGCGGGTCTGCAACAAATTTTCGATTGTATGCTGCTGCACTTCACGCAGAGTTGCCTGCAAAGATTTTTTCATGATCTGCATCATTGCCGGATAATCACGATGTGCGCCACCCGCAGGCTCGCTCACTATTTTATCAATCAGCCCCAATTCTTTTAAGCGCGTGGCGGTGATGCCCAACGTAGCCGCCGCATCCGTTGCTTTATCGGCACTCTTCCACAAAATGGCAGCACAGCCCTCTGGTGAGATGACAGAATAAGAGGCGTACTGCAACATCAACACCGCATCGCCCACCGCAATCGCCAGCGCCCCACCCGAACCCCCTTCACCGATGACCGTACAAATCAATGGAACACGCAATTCCGCCATCACGTATAAATTTTTTCCAATCGCTTCGGATTGGCCGCGCTCTTCCGCGCCCACACCTGGATACGCACCGGGCGTATCAATAAAAGTCATGATTGGAATTTCACATTTTTCAGCCAGGCGCATCAAACGCATCGCCTTGCGATAACCTTCAGGGCGTGGCATCCCAAAATTTCTCATCTGCCGTTCTTTGGTATCACGCCCTTTTTGATGACCAATCACCATCACGCTCTGCCCATCAAAACGTGCCAGCCCGCCCACAATTGCCGCATCGTCGGCGTAGCTGCGATCACCGTGCAATTCTTCAAAGTCAGTAAAAAGATGTTGGATATAATCCAGTGTATAAGGGCGTTGTGCGTGGCGCGACACCTGTGAAATTTGCCAGGGCGTGAGCTTGGCGTAAATATCCTTGGTGAGTTCCAAACTATGCTTTTGCAAACGCACAATCTCTGTCGCAATGTTCCCGCTAGAATCATCTCGCACCTGACTTAATTGCTCAATCTTGGTTGCAATGTCAGCGATGGGGTGTTCAAAATCTAAAAAAATTTCTTTCATGAATGGATTTATTCCGAATAAGCCAATGCCCCACAAGGGGACAATATAAGAAACGACAGCAATGATACAGGATACCTTGTGCCCAAATCAAAAGTGAAAAATACCAACGCACATTATTTCAATGCGTAGTGTGCCAGAGAAGTTGGCATCCGCCATACCTTCCACAAATCTCCACGTGACAAAACAAAACGGTGCGACGCGCTGCTATGCAACACCTCAATTGTCATCTGCGCCACCTTGCCACTGCCCAGTGCATTTAATAATGGTATGGCACAAAGTTGTTCCAAATTGAGCACGGCATCTTGCCAAGCCTGCAAATTACCCTGCTGAATAGCCAGACGCTGACCTTCCCACACGACTAATATTTCGCCACTTACATCTGCTAGCCACGGCTCATCGTCCAGCAAATTGAAATAGGGTATGCCAGCATACTCGGCAAATGCCTGAGGTAGCAGACTATCTCCCACCACGCGAGTAAAAGGAGGCTGCGACATTGTCCCCTCATTGTCCCCTTGTGGGATGTGGGGCAAAATCTGAGCAAAACCACCGCCCCATAGCCACACACTATTAATAGCAACCTCACCTCGCGCCTCACGCGCAATATTCACCGCATGTTCATGCAACAACATCTGCACCTCATTCATCACCCCATTCCAGTACAAGGCATCTGCACCAGACGGCATGTATGGACGAATATTTTTTCCCGCAACCTGCATCAATGGATGTGTCACCAAATCAGGCGCAGCACCCAAACGCACATACCAACGCTGTGGATGCGGCGCAAAAAATTTGAAACGCTCACCCGCAAAATGCTGATTTAAACTGTTACACAACTGCGCCGCCTCATCAGCATTCAACATGGCATTCGCATGTAAATTCATCTGCGCGCGCTGCAATTGCAAATGCACCGGATCCGCACGCAGCCAGTAAAATCCCTCTGCCTGCATTCCATCTGCCTGCAAAGTAATCGGCGCGACAGACTCATCCAGCACACCAAAATGTGCGCACAACCGCGCCTCCAAAGACACATTGTCCCCCTGTGGGATTGCCCCCTTGTGGGGCTGCGCCGCCATCGGTTCCTGCCGCGAGCGTGCCAGCAATTTTTCCAACGCAGGCAACGACAATCCGCTGCACGCAGAAGCTGCAAATTGCTGTGGCAGAAATAAATCGGGAATTATTAAATGGATATTTGCACTCATACTGCAAGTTTAACATTGAGATATTCAGCAAATGTGGGCATTAACCCCGGCTCAATCATTTTCCGGAGAAAATTAAACATCACAGCAATGACTGCTGGCTGGTTGCACTCATGTCTGAATATCAGCACATCGAAGCATAAAACAATTTGCCACCGATACCCCTTGGATTTCTGAGTGTCAACAATGTTGACACATGCCCCATGTGCTCCTAAACTGTCGACAGTTGGATTACTGAAGGAGCACATCATGGAAGTTATCGTAAAGAAATGGGGCAACAGCGCGGCAGTGCGCATCCCGGCGTCTGTCATGGCAGCGGCGCATGTCGATTTGGATCAAGCCGTTGAGGTGCGCGAGGAGCAGGGTCGCATCGTCATCGAGCCGGTACGCCGCAAGGAATACAAGCTGGATGAGCTACTGGGCGGCATAACCGGCAAGAACCAGCACAAACCAATCGACACCGGCGCGCCGGTCGGCAAGGAAGTCTGGTAATGGCGCGCCGCTTTGTGCCGGATGCGGGCGATATTGTGTGGCTGGAATTCTCGCCGCAGGCCGGGCACGAACAAGCCGGACACCGCCCCGCATTGGTACTTAGCCCATCCGCCTATAACAGCAAAACCGGCACCATGGTGTGCTGCCCGATGACAACCCAAATAAAAGGCTACCCGTTCGAAGTCATCATCAATGCGAAAGGTGCCAGCGGTGCAGTGCTGTCCGACCAAGTCAAAAACCTAGACTGGCGCGCACGCAAAGCCACGCCAAAAGGCAAAGCGTCAGTTGAAGAAATGGACGAAGTGCGTGCCAAGATAGCCACACTGCTGGGGATACGGTGAATTCCTGTTTGGCTTTCATCAACGCGCGGTGTAGGAGCGGGTCATGCCCGCGATAATCATTATGGCTGCGCGTTTTGGTGTTTCTGCGGCGGCGTTTATATAAGCAGGTGTTAGATTGTTAATGATGCTGCCCCTTTGAACCATACAACTAAAGACATCACAAATGGCTCTCTCACTCAACAAACCCAAGCTCGACAATCTCACCAACGAAATCTGGAAGTCTGCCGAGCGGCTGCGCGGCGAATTCAAGGCGATGCTGGACACATCGGATCGTACCGCGTCACGGGTGATTGCCAACCTGATGGCGCAACGGCTGGTGACTTCGCCTTCTTGTCTTGGCGTGTTGGAGCCGGGGTTGCCGTTTTTCAGCCTCAAGTATCGGTTCCTGCCGCGAGCGTGCCGGCAATTTTTCCAACGCAGGCAACGACAATCCGCTGCACGCAGAAGCTGCAAATTGCTGTGGCAGAAATAAATCGGGAATTATTAAATGGATATTTGCACTCATGCTGCAAGTTTAACATTGGCGGATTCAGACTTGAATCCGCCAACAATCTTGCCCCTACAATATTGCACTATTGATCGGAAAATGGAATGAGCTTCCATTTAAGAAGAAATGAATCCCCTAAGCCTTGCTAAAGCGCTAGCTAAATTGGGGTATATTCGGTAGGATAACTTCCGTAGCTTAATTGGGAGTCGCCATGTTACAAGCCGTCGAAGCCATTATCCGGGGAGGCCGGATTGAACCGATCGAACCGATCAGCATAAAAGAAAACACTCGTTTTTTGCTCATCCGTCTGCAACCAACCGTAGTAGCTCCCGCCACCTCATCTATTCGACGCAGCCCGGGAAGCGCGAAGGGTCGCCTGAGAATTGTGGAAGATGATGACGATCATCCAAATGACTTCACAAATTACATGGCATGAGGCTCCTGCTCGATACCCAGGCATTTCTCTGGTTTCTGCTGAATGATGAACGACTCGACACCCCCCGCAAGAACCGCCATCGAACAAACTGAAATCCTCTACCTGAGCTCGGCCAGCCATTGGGAAATTGCCATCAAAATCGCACTGGGAAAATATGCGCTACCGGAACCCTTCGTACAATTTATGGGTCGTGAGTTGGTTAACAACAACATAACCATTCTGCCCATCGAAATCAGTCATACCGCACAATTGACCACTTTACCGTCCCACCACCGCGATCCATTCGACCGCCTGATCATCGCCCAAGCACTCGCGGAGGAGTTGCCGATTGTGAGCATTGATGTCCAATTTGATACGTATGGGGTGAAGCGAGTTTGGTGATGACGAATATCTACTTTTGATCGACGATTGTCAGACAAGCATCCATGCTGACACAGCTTGCAGAGCATGAGCGGAATGGATGAAAGAAATTAATGGAAGTATTAGGGGGTTACATGACTGCAAGCTTCTTGGATTTTTCTTTATTCCGATCTGGTAAATCGTGTCCCTAATTGTCTGAAACGTGCCGCACTTTGGAGGCTGCTTGAGGAATCAATCGAGTACGGCCCCATTGAATTTTTCAATTATTTCTTAATCGGGGATGAATAGACATGGGGCTACCTAGAACATTTGTAGGTTTCAGTAGTACCGACATTCGCTGCTATCGACTCATGCAGGCGTGGAAGGAGCATGAACATATCGATTTCAACTTCACAGATTGCCAACTTAGCTCTGAGCTGAACTCCGAAGATGAAACATACATTAAGCGGAAGTGCCGCGAGCGCATAAACATGGCTGGTACGTACGTCCTGCTTATAGGCGAAGACACCCGATCCAAACACAAATATGTTCGATGGGAGGCTGAAGTAGCAATTGAGAAGAATTGCACCATCATCGGCGTCAATCTTGACGGTTCCCGGAGTAGGGTTGAGAAAACGTGCCCGCCAATTATCCACAGTATTGGAGCTATCTTTGTTCCCTTCTCTCCTAAGATCATTAGTTACGCACTCGAAAATTATAAGATGCATGAAAGCGGTGCATACCGCTACCTAGACGAGATTTATCAAAAATTAGGCTACTAGCTTAGATCCAATAGCATTCAGAAAAGACCATGAATCACGCAGACTACCCAGCGCTATATCAGTCCTCGGACGATCTGTCTCTATCGGCTCAAAGGGCATTCTTCCGTACGCTCTTCTGGCATCTACTATTCTTGGTAAGTGCTGCCATCATTTCAGTTATAAACAGTCCATCACCAAAATTCGCAATCGCACAAGCCATGGTGCTTCTTGGCGCGCTCGCCTGCTCCGTGTATCTATTTTCAGCTAGGCCTGACCGATACTGGTACGCAGGACGTGCCGTAGCTGAATCAATAAAAACTGTAACTTGGAGATTTGTTTCTAGAGCAGAGCCATTTGACACAGATGACGAGATCGCTCGTCATCTTTTTGGGCAAAAACTAAAGTCAATCATAGAGCAAAACAGGGATGTTGCCAGACAGCTCAGCGCAAATCTTGTAGGTGCTCAAATTTCCGAGTCAATGATGGCAATGCGCCAATCAACTCTTGAACAACGTAGACTGGCCTACGTTGAAAGCAGAATCACCGAACAGCAACATTGGTACGCAAAGAAAGCCGTTTACAACAAGACGGCAGCGTCTGGATTTTTCATCGCCTTGATTGTTACAAACGCAATAGCTGTTGGGTACGCAATTGCGAAAGTCAGTATTCCTAGTGCCGAATATTGGCCGACTGACGCACTTGTAGCACTCGCGGCGAGTATCTTGAGTTGGATGCAGGCAAAGCGCTTTTCCGAGCTGGCTGCTTCATATGCGCTAGCTGCACATGAAATCAGCCTTATCAAAGAACAGTCTGATAGCGTCAAGACAGACGACGATTTTTCGAAGTTCATTGGCGATGCTGAGAATGCATTTTCCAGGGAGCACACCCAATGGGTTGCACGAAAGGACACTTGAGCACTTGCATGACCAATGAAAGCAAGCATCTTGAATCAATTGAATCTAAAGAATCAATAGAAGAATCAATAGGGTCAGACTAATCTGACCCTATTGATTGCTCACGTTATGGTGGAGAGACGCTGTTTCTTTCATCAATGCGGGATTTGTACTCACTACCAGATATGGATGCACAACGCCAACTTCTATAAGGCTGCGGAATATAGTGAAGAGATGATAAAGGGAGCTCAGCCCTCTACAATTATTTATCTCAGTGCTATCTCACAGCATATCTACGTAAACGGGCATAGCTTTGAAAAGACTGTTCATTAGTTATTCTAGAGAAAATAGCCAGTTTGCTTTGCGCTTGACCAAAGACTTGCGTCGAATCGGCATGTCGGTTTGGATAGATGAAGCCAAAATAATGGTGGGGCAACAATTCAAAAATAAAATACGAATTGCTATCAGCAATGTCGATTATATGATCGTCGTTGTATCAAAGTCATCCAACGCAAGCCCATGGGTACGTTTTGAAATTGATTCAGCGATTATGCGTGAGAAAGGTGAGGGTAGAGATATCATATTACCTGTTCTTCTTGAACAGGTTGATCCGCCAGAGGGACTTGAGTCGCGCTTGTTCGTTGATCTCAGTAACGAAGATCGCTATCAAGAGAACTACTCACAACTGGCTCATCGATTGGGGCGTTTCGGGGATATCAATACCTTAGATTCTAAGGCGATACCAGCAGGGATTGAAATATGGGAGCTTGAAAATAAACTGCATATAACAAGGGAATGGAAAGATTTGCAGTTACTCCTGCCACTATACAGAATTGCTGCTTATCACTCCCTGGCGATCGCCTTGGTATGCTTTTATTTTTCTGGGGCGGCGATTCGTTTATCGGGAGGGCTCGATTATCTTGCATTGTTTGTAATCGTGGTATTGATCTTGTTTTTTATAAAATCTCTATATGAAATATTGGTAGCGAACATAAATAAGCAAACTATTGAGCTAACACCAAAGCACTTGGAAGTAAAGCATGGGCCGCTCCCATCGCAGCTCCAAGTATCTTGTAGTATTCCTTCATCGATGATTGAGTCAATAGAATGTGTAGAAGGTAAATTTCATCTTACCAAGCAAACAATTATCTTTTATAGGCTGTGTGCAGTTTGCGCCAACGGCGAAATGATAGACATTCCGACTGGCACCTTGATTTACAATTCCGATCAAGGAATATTCTTGCGAGATACAATTATTTCATATTTGGAAGTTAATCGAACCAATGAAATGCAGATTGCGACGCAAAATACTCAGGAGCCTACGACAAGCGAATTTGAACATGAAAAATTTGTTATATCTAACCTAAGGGTAAATTGGAAGCCAAAAGAGACTAGGCAAAGTGTCTGGTTAGGAGATTTTTCGCGTATTGGCAATACGTTAGCATTGCACCGGTTTCGGTCAGGAGCGGCATTTGGTATCGTTGGAGTTGTGCTGATAATCCTTCAATATCAACAACAAGGCTCACTGTGGAATAACGCAGCAATTACACACACCGCTGGGATGTTGGCATTGACGAGCTTTATCATTGCATTTAATTCTCGAATACTACTTCAATACACATCCTTATTTTTTTGTTTTGTTGGTCCTTTAGTAATGTTATTGACTTGGTATCGAGAGGGGCTCGGCTACATAGCTGTTGTGGGTATAACTACGGTGGTTTGTATCGAGTCCTTGTATCGGCTAAGTAGAATGCCTACACAATATTTTTATCCAGACCTCATTGAAAAGTTACCAAGCGAAAATCATTATTCTAATAACCCTGATGATGCCTTGATCATAGATGTATGCATCTCTCGAAATAAAGATGCGCAAAGTAGAGAAAAGCTGTGTTTCGAAAGCAGTACTGCACTTATAGAAAAGCTAATAGAATGGCGTGGTGCTTCTGATTTTGCTGACATTTGTCTGACTTGGGGAGAAACTACTGCTGACGCTTCTGTCATTGTACGCAACAGTATTTTTGAGCATGTTGGTCTGATGTATTTGTTGGATGTGGAAAGAGAGAGTGCATGGAAACAAATGAAATGGTAAATATCCTCAAGGAGAACAGGTCTAAACCGTGAGGGTCAGGTCTACAGCACTCCGTGAGGGTCAGGTCTATATTTGCAGCATGATGGGTTTCGCTGGTGTCGTGAGGTGCAATTACAAAAGTGTAGGAGCTACAGATCTAGCTTTGCTAGCATAGCCAAGCCAAAATACTACAGTACGCAAACTATACTGCCTTTTCATGGACAGATCGGCTCGTTTGCTTACGTGCGTTTTACGCTATGTATCGCTTCGGTGTACAATTTTAGCTGGAAATTTGGAGGTTGATTATGACACACCAGTTTGATGTGATTGTTGAAAAAGATTCAGCAGGGTACTTTGTTGCCTCGGTTCCAGCCCTGCCAGGTTGCCACACGCAGGCAAAATCACTGGATGATTTAATGGAGCGCATCCGCGAGGCCGTTGAGCTTTGTCTTGAAGTTCAGGGTGACGTAGTGGAGCCACTCGATTTTGTTGGAGTCCAGCGTATTTCAGTTACGGCATGACGACTCTTCCCAGCCTGACTGGCAAGAACGCATTATCGGCCTTAAAGAAGGCTGGTTTTGAAATACTTCGTAAAGGGCAGCCATCATTTTCTGCATCACCCAGACGGTCGTATGACAGTAGTGCCAGTTCACTCTGGCGAAACTCTTGGGCCGGAGTTGCTCGCCAAAATTTTGCGCGATTGCGACTTGAATCGTGAGCAATTTCAAAAGCTCCTTTAGTGCAGAAAAGGAGGCGGGTCAGGCTTGTGTAATTGCATCAGATGCCAGCAAGATTATGGTTCCAGTCACAACGCCCCTAGAGATATAATTAAGCCTAATTACGCAAAGTATGGCTGTTCATTTCTCCGTGTGCTTTAACTTGATTATTTTTCTTCCGCTCTTAATTTCCACTGCATTGCCTGCGACCCACTCGAGCTGTTTAATAAAGTATGCTGATCATTTTAGTATGTTTGCTAAATACTTAGGCGTAGCAATATTTTATTGGTCAGGTCAATTTAAGAGTTTAACGAATGAAAACTGTTTTAATTACTGGCGCCAATCGTGGCATTGGTTTGGAATTTGCGCGGCAATATGCCGCAGATGGCTGGACTGTGTTGGCATGTTGTCGACTCCTGTGCAGTCACAACAGGGGGCTGCGCTGATAGCTGCCAAGCTGCATTGTAGAGCATCCGGGGTGAGAGACTCCGACTCCGAGCACCATCAGTACCTCTCCCCGCTTACACAAACATATTTGCGTTCATCCACCACATCTATCGGTGTAATATATTGCTTCACCGTTGATAAATTTAAGCATCGTCGGCAACCCTCACCGAATAGAAGGAGTCGATCATTCCTCGCACTATTTCAGTAAAAATCACACTCACCCTCGCTGTCTTGCTACTGATAGGCATTGCAGTATGGGCACTGACACGCCCTAAGCCGATAGAGGTAAGCCTTGCCACCGTCGATCATGGTTTGGTTGAGTCGACCGTAGTCAACACGCGCGCAGGCACGGTGGAAGCCTGTCGCCGTGCAAAGTTAGCATTGCCCATGGGTGGGCAAATTTCACATATATGGGTCAAGGAAGGGGATCGCGTCAAGGCTGGGCAAAAGCTATTGGCATTGTGGAATCGCGATTTTTTCGCGCAGGCTGAACTTGCGCGCAACCAGTCCAAAACAGTCAAAGAACACCAACATCAAGCCTGTATACTCGCAGAGAATGCGCACAGCGAAGCCAGAAGAACCGAAAAACTTGCCGCCACAGGTTTCATCAGTCCGCAACGCGTTGATGAATTACGCGCCAAAGCCAACGCCCAACAAGCCGCGTGTAATGCATCCATCGCCGATGTAAAGCGCTCGCAAAGCCAGATCAGCGTGGCGCAAGCGGGGCTGGATCGCACTATTTTAACTGCGCCCTTTGACGGAGTCGTCGCGCGGGTCACTGGCGAAGTGGGCGAATTCACCACACCCTCTCCACCTGGCATTCCCACACCACCAGCAGTTGATCTGATCGATGATAGTTGCCTGTACGTGACCGCGCCGATGGATGAAATCGACGCGCCTAAAATTAAACCCGGCATGCTGGCGCGCATCGCGCTCGATGCCCTGCCCGGAAAATCGTTTGCTGGCAAGGTTAAGCGCATCGCACCTTATGTAACAGAAATAGAGAAGCAGGCTCGCACTGTAGATGTCGAAGTGGAATTCAGCACGCTGACCGACGTTCCCAAAAATCTGCTGGCAGGTTACAGCGCCGATGTGGAGATTATTCTGGAGTCTCGTGACTCGGCTTTGCGCTTGCCTACGCAGGCGATACAGGAAGGCAGCAAAGTATTGACGCTGGCGGCTGATGGCGACAAGCTACTCGAAAAAACTTTCACTCCCGGCCTGTCCAACTGGGCTTACACCGAAATCCGCGAAGGGCTGAAGCTTGGCGAGCAGGTGGTCAAGAGCTTTGAAAATGAGACCATTAAGGCAGGTGTTGTCGCCCAAGCCAAGGTCAAATAGGAAATCACACACATGATCGCCCTCACTGCAATCTCTCGCATCTTCACCATGGGAGATCAGGAAGTGCGAGCGCTCAACAACATCAATCTCACCATTGCGCCCGGCGCATATGTGTCGGTGATGGGGCCATCGGGTTCGGGCAAATCGACACTGTTGAATTTAATCGGTCTGCTCGATCAACCTACCAGCGGCACTTACCTGCTGGAAAATATTGATGTCACCTCGCTCTCAGAAACTGATCAGGCACGGGTTAGACGCGAGCGCATCGGTTTTATTTTTCAATCTTTTCACCTGATTCCCCGCCTCACTGCTGCTGAAAATATCGAGTTACCGCTCATCCTCGACGGCATCCCCAGTGCCGAGCGTAAAAAAAGAGTGCGGGCGATATTGCAACAAACCAATTTGCTTGAACGCGCCGATCATCGACCATCCGAACTTTCTGGCGGACAGCGGCAACGCGTCGCCATTGCCCGCGCCACCATCCTCAATCCGGCAGTGCTGCTGGCGGATGAACCCACAGGCAACCTCGATCACAAAACTGGCGCGGAAGTGATCGCCCTGCTGGAAAATCTGCATCATCAAGGCACCACCATCATCACCGTCACGCATGATCGCGAAATTGGCGCGCGCGCACACCGAAAAATTCAAATGCGCGATGGGGAGGTGGTGAGCGATGACTAGGCAAGACGCGTTCTCCCTTTCTTTCCGTACCGTGGTCAGTTATCGTCTGCGTGCAATTCTGATATTGCTGGCAATGGCGCTGGGCGTGGCAGCGGTGGTGGTGTTAACCGCGCTGGGCGAAGGCGCGCGCCGTTTTGTAATGAATCAATTTACCGCACTGGGCACCAATCTCATCATCATCATACCGGGACGTTCAGAAACGGCTGGTGGATTTATAGGCGCACTGGTTGGCGAAACGCCACGCGATCTCACGCTTGATGATGCCGCCAGTTTAACTGCCCTGCCCGGCGTGCGCCGCTTTGCGCCACTCAATGTTGGCCTTTCCGAAATCAGCGCAGGCGGCCTGTTGCGCGAAGTAACGTTGGCTGGCAGCACGGCCAGTTTGATCGCCATACGTAGAATGCGTTTAGCGCAAGGTTCATTCACCGCTGACAACGGCCCCAATCCCGCCGAGGCTGTGCTGGGCGCAAAGATTGCCCATGAATTATTTCCAAAAGGCAATGCGCTCGGCCAGCGCATTCGACTGGGTGATCGTCGCTTTCGCGTGGCAGGCATTTTTGCAATGCAAGGTGAAAGCATGGGCATCAACACCGACGAGCTTGTGCTCATTCCTATCGATCATGCACAGGCATTATTCAACACGCAATCGCTGTTTCGCATCATGGTTGAGGCTGAAAGTCGCAGCGTCATTGAGCCAACCAAAAAGGTTATCCGTGCTGCACTCAAGCTGCGACACGACGGCGAAGAAGATGTCACCATCATCGGGCAAGATGCCATATTGGCAACGTTCGATAAAATTTTGCGCGCACTCACATTGGCTGTTTCCGGCATTGCCGCAATCAGCCTGGCGGTAGCGGGCATACTGGTAATGAACGTGATGCTGGTAGCAGTCAGCCAGCGCACCACCGAAATCGGTTTGCTCAAAGCCATCGGCGCAACGCATACCGACATACGCAATTTATTTTTGCTGGAAACCCTGTGGCTGGCCGTAGCCGGTGCCGTCGTCGGCATAATTCTGGGCTATCTGGGCAGCCTCGGATTACGCCTCGCCTATCCGCAACTCCCCGCCTATCCGCCTATTTGGGCAAGCCTTGCAGCAATCGCCACCGCGCTGATTACTGGCATCGCCGCCAGCATCCTGCCTGCCAGCAAAGCGGCACGCCTCAATCCGGTATTGGCGTTGTCGCGCCGATAAAGCGCATATGAAATTAGCCGACAGCTTTCGATTTTCATGGCGCGCCCTCACCGCACATAAAACGCGCACAGCACTCTCGGCAGGCGGCATCGCGGTTGGCATTGCCGCTGTCATTTTATTAACGGCAATCGG
>Ga0105164_10002026_pt1 | contig 12651 bp, 10 predicted proteins | sample VDWuncwatermetaG_FD_89674 | JGI IMG/M metagenome (GOLD analysis project Ga0105164, IMG submission 89674) | Wastewater microbial communities from Netherlands to study Microbial Dark Matter (Phase II) - VDW unchlorinated drinking water | ecosystem: Environmental > Aquatic > Freshwater > Drinking...
ACAGAGAACGTAGGGCCCTGCCGTGGCCATCAGCGATCGCGATAGGGGCAGACGAGTCGTTGGCTTCTCCAGAATGGCGGCCGCTGCCCCGCTGACCATCAGTCATGAATAATCTCGGCTAGATGCTCCCATTTCCTTAGGGGGCTGCTAAGCAATCTAGGTCTAGAAACAGGAACAAGCAAGGGGTTTTGAACCGCCTGAGCTTCCACCCTGCGTTCTAAGAAATCGCAGGTTACGATGTCGGCATGTGAGCAGCGGACGGCACTTGCGCAACTCCAAAGTCTCTGATCGTGGGAAGGCTCACAACATTCTTGTCGCGCACAACTTCAACAACAATTTGCAAGACGCTCCTGGTAATATCTCCAAGTAAATCCCAACTGACGAAATCCAACGGTTTTTCAACTATGAATTCGTAACTCTTTCCCTTAAAAATAACGGTGGCATTCTTTCCATTTTCTGGGCAATGCGTCCACGAATTATGGACTGTATTGCGCATCAATCTGAGTAACTGTAAGGTCGGTTCCCATTCTGCTGGAATTTTGTCCAAGCGTGGATGTGATGGTCGAAGCAAGCTTTGACAGATCTTTTGAAATTTCCAGTCTGTATTGGTTGGATCTAACTGATTCAGTATCAGACGGAACGAATGCTCCAAATTTCCAAGTAGCTCCACGATTAGCCTGCCCTTAACTCCTCGATCAAAAGCGTCACGGCCATGATTGGCCATATCCACACCAGACCCTGGCGCGTATTGCTCCCACCAATCTGGATCATGCATATGCATGCGCATAACGTAGAGGCTAACAACAGGGAAGAAGAGGATAGAGGCAAGCCTCATGACGGCAGCTCGTCGGGCATCATTGTATGGCCAATTTGGATAGTCGTTCTTCAATGCCTGCAATCCATTTTCAGCGGCCTTCCGAATTGCCTCAATCTGAAATTCTGCTTTTACTACCCAATCTGTTTGGAGCATTCGCCCTCCTGTAAATAGAAACCTCCTCAAGCGACACACGGAAGGATAGTTTTTCTGTAAATCAGAATCAAAGGGCCTACTTATCTGGGCGCTCATGTTCTGCTACCACGCAGCTACCAGGACAGGGCAAACCTCCCCTATCTCACCCCATGTCGGGGGAGTCGTGAGTTGTGGTTTCTTGTGGGGTTAGGTTGTCTGATGGAGGGCTGTCTGAATTTTGCAAACCGCAGGTCGCACGATTCATGTAGCGCACCCCCCTCATCTGGCCCTTGACTCATCAAAATTTATTGTTATACAGTTCGCTCATGGTTGCCAGTGCTCTCTCGACCAAGAAAGCGGTTGCGCTGTTTCACGCCCTGTCGGATGAGACTCGCTTGGAGTTGCTGGACTGTTTAAAAGACGGAGAACAATGTGTCTGTGAACTAATGGATTCGATGAAAGCCGCGCAGTCGCGTCTGTCGTTTCACCTCAAGGTACTCAAGGATGCGGGGCTGGTCGAGGATCGCCGGGAGGGGCGGTGGATGTATTACTCGCTCAGTCCTCAGGCGATGGAAGAGCTGGAAGAGTTGGTGGGTTCTCTCAAGAAAGCAGCAAGGTCGGCAGTTTCTTCTAAACGTTGCTGCTGATTTTTTAGCCCTTATAAATCAATAGTTCTTGTTTGGAGGTTCATCATGAATGACGCACAGACGCTCAAAGACGAAATCAAGACCAGATACGGTCAGGCGGCTCTACAGGTGCAGAAACAGGAGCGGCGTTCCTGCTGCGGGACGGGGACTGTCTTGCAGGCGGGGCAGCTCGATCCTATCACCGGCAATCTTTACAGCGACCGCGAAGCGGCCACACTGCCTCAGGATGCCGTGGCGGCGTCGCTCGGCTGCGGGAATCCAACAGCGTTGGCACAGATCGCCCCTGGGGACACCGTCTTGGATTTGGGATCCGGCGGTGGCATCGATGTGCTGCTCTCCGCACGGCGGGTCGGGCCGACCGGCAAGGTGTATGGCCTAGACATGACCGACGAAATGTTAGATCTCGCGCGAGCCAATCAGGCGAAGGCCGGGGTTACGAACGTGGAATTCTTGAAGGGCGACATCGAACATATTCCCTTGCCCGATAACACGGTCGATCTCATCATTTCGAACTGCGTAATCAATCTATCGCCGGACAAAGATCTGGTGTTGGCCGAAGCCTTTCGGGTATTGAAACCAGGAGGGCGTCTAGCTGTGTCGGATATAGTGGTCCGGGGGGAGATCCCGCAAGCAGTTCGGCGTAATATCGAACTGTGGGCTGGGTGTGTCGCTGGCGCGTTAGAGGAAAAAGAGTACCTCACGAAGCTTGAGCGAGCCGGGTTCGAACAAGTCTCGATCGAGCCAACAAGAGTCTATACGGCTGCCGATGCACGGGAGCTGTTCGAGGGAACTGATCTCGACCTCAATACCATCGCGCCGCTCGTCGATGGCAAGTTCCTCAGCGGGTTTGTCCGGGCGACGAAACAGGAGGCCAGTCCCGTGGCCTGTTGCTCGACTACCTGCTGTTCATGAAACAGCGCGTGTTGTTCCTCTGTACGGGGAATTCGGTTCGCAGTCAGATGGCGGAGGGGCTGCTGCGTTATATGGCCGGGGACCGGTTTGATGTATGCAGCGCCGGCACGCATCCCGTCGGTCTGAACCCCGGAGCTGTGGTGGCCATGCGGGAGTTGGGTATCGATATTTCCGCCCAGCGGTCAAAGCGTATGGACGAGTTCGTTGACCAGGCGTTCGACTATGTCATTACCGTATGCGATCGGGCCAAGGAGTCGTGCCCCCGTTGGCCACATACGGGGCGGTTGCTTCATTGGAGCTTTGACGATCCAGCCGCTACGATAGGATCTCCGGAAGAACAACGGAAAGCCTTCCGAACGGTGAGAGAACAGATCAAGGCACATATCGAAGGATTCATCACGGCCCCGTAATGATATGCCCGCTCGGTTTCTCTTCCCCTTCACTCCATTCCGCCACAGCTTGCGCCATTTCTTCCAGCCGCTGAGCGGCACGGCCAAAGACGCTGTCGGACGGGTAGGTCCCATCAAGGTCTCGTTCGCCGGCTACAATGCCCGTGAGCAGTTCCAGCGCTTCTTCGATTGTGTTCACGGCATACACGGAGAAGTGTCCTGATTCCACAGCCTCGACGACGTCGCGCCGAAGGGCCAAATGCTTGGTGTTGCGAGCGGGGATGATCACGCCTTGTTTGCCGGTCAACCCCCTGCGGGAACAGGACTCGAAGAACCCCTCGATCTTTTCGTTCGCGCCCCCAATCGGCTGGATCTCGCCCAACTGGTTGACGGAACCGGTCACGGCCAGCCATTGATGGATCGGCAGATCGGCGAGGCTGGAGAGAATCGCGGCGAGTTCGGCCACCGCGGCGCTGTCCCCTTCCACCTCCGAGTAGGTTTGCTCGAATGTCAACGAGGCGCTCATGGCGAAGGGGTAGGATCCGGCAAATTTCCCGGCAAGAAATCCAGCCAGTGTCAGGACTCCTTTACTATGGATCATCCCGGCGAGTTCCGCTTCGCGCTGAATGTCGATCACGCCCTTGGCACCGATGTAGGTTCGAGCCGTAATGCGCGTGGGACGTCCGAACGAATAGTCGCCAAGCTGATGGACTGAGAGGCCGTTGACCTGGCCGACGACGTCGCCGTCGAGGTCGATCATCAATGTGCCTTCTTTGATCTCATCCTGGATCCAGTGTTCCGCCAAATTCGAGCGATGGCGCTTATGTGAGACGGCGGCATCGACATCCGCGCGAGACACGAAGGAATGGCCTTCTTTCCTAGCCCAGTACCCCGCCTCGCGGATGAGATCGCTCACGAGGCTGAACCGCAACGACAGTCGGTCGTGTCGATCGGCGAAGCGAAGCCCCTGCCGGATGATTTCAGCGACCGCATCGACGCCGAAGTGCGGCAGCCCTTCTTCACGGCAGAGTTTGGCGATGAACCGGGCATATTGGCGATCCTGTCGCTCGCTTCTCTCCACCTCGGTGTCGAAGTCCACCTTCACCTTGAAGAGCTTGCTGAAGTCTTCTTCGTGCGCTTGCAGGAGATGGTAGAGGATGGGCGGCCCGACCATGATGACTTTTACATTTACCGGGATCGGTTCCGGCCTCAGCCCCGCCGTCGAGAATCCGTAGAATTCTCCGGGGTCTTCGATCTTCACCTCTCCTGTCTTGATCACGCGCTTTAACGCATCCCAGGAAAACGGTTGGCGCAGCATGTCCAAGGCATTCACGATCAAGTAGCCACCGTTGGCCAGCAACACGGCACCCGCGTGGATCTCCGTGAAATCGGTGTACATCACCCCCATGTGCGCCCGCCGTTCGATCTTCCCGATCAGGTTCGTATAGGTCGGGTGAGATTCGTCGATCACGGGGGCGCCGTCCGTCGGGTCGTGCTGCACGATGAGATTGACGAGAAAGCGCGACAGGTCCGGACGTTTGAATTCCAAACCTGGGATGGCGAGAGTGGGTCCCTCGCGAGGAAGAAAATCCTTGTAGTGCTGCACGATGTCGTCACGAACACGCTCTAAAAACGTCGAGGTTGCCGGGATGTCTTGGTAGGCCTGCCGCATGGTTTCGTAGCGGCCCTCCAAGACATTGGTGACCAGCTGACGGTCGAGGTGGCGCTGCTGGTGTTCAGCTTCCTTCTCAAGGCCGTGGATGCGGACATGGAACTCGCGGATTTCTCCTTCAAGGGTCTTGCGTCGTTCATTCAGGTCCCGCTGCTCCTCCTCGGTCATCGCCTCCATGTCGGCGTCCGCCATGGGCTTACCGGCCTTGAGCGGCACAATCCCGAAACCCACTGAGGTCTCTTCAAAGCCGAATCCACGAGTCCGGGTGAATTCCGTCAATTCCTGGAAGAGCGATTTTTTCTTCGCATCGATATCGTCGTGCAGTTTGGCCTTGGCATCGAGATATTTCTTGCTCTCAAACGCCATGGGAATGTCGCGTCGCAATCCGTCGATGAACCCAGCCATTTCTCGTTTAAACGAGGCCCCCTGTCCAGCCGGAAGAGCCAAACAGATCGGCCGAGAAGGGTCCTGGAAGTTATTGACATAACACCAGTCAGACGGGGCGAGTGCAGCTTGGGCCATGCGCTTGACCATCTGCCGAACGAGCGTGCTCTTTCCCGTACCGGCGGGACCCGAGACGTAGAGATTGAATCCGGGACTCTTCATGTTCAGCCCGAATTCCATGGCCTCGACAGCCCGTTCCTGTCCAATGATGTCAGTGAGGGGCTCCAGCTCGCCGGTATCCTCGAAACCAAGCTGCCCAGGGTCGATCACAGGGGCGAGCATCGAGACAGGAACTTTGAATTTGTCCGTTGTCATCTAGAGCACCTTCGCTATTGGCGGCAGGAGAGTGACAACTGTTGCCTGTGGACCTTTGTCACCTTGTTCAAGGCCGAAGACGACTTCAGTACCGTCCTCGAGTTTCTTGAATGTGAGCCCCTGCAGGGCATTGGCATGAAAATACACCTCGCCGCCTCCTTCTTTGAGGATGAAGCCGTATTGTTCCTTGGGGAAGAGCTTGCAGATCACGCCGCGATGGGGCGGCACGGGCGGCAGGCGCACCTCGGTTTTCGCTCGTTTTTCTAGATACTTGCGGAGTTCGATGCTGATTGCCTGAAACGCAGACCGAATGGCCTCCTCAAACGTCTTGTCTTCCTTTCTGGCCGTCAGCGTGTGGCGTCCCGGCAGGGTGACAACCACGAGCGCTTCCGCGACATTTGCGAGTTTCTTGTGGTGCCGGTTCTTGATCAACGTGACTCGACCGTGAATCAAATCGTCATGTCCTCGTCGGAGGTCATCCATCCGAGCTTCAATCTCTGTCTTCCAACGAGGGGTCATGGCGACATTACGGCTTTGTATTTCCAGTTCCATTGTGCCTCCACTATCGTAATAGTTCAGTCTCTTTCACCGACCGGAGATCGCAAACGATATGCCGACAGGACAAGGGCTAAGGGGTATCGGTAAATCAGCAAGGGCTGGATGTTTTATGACCCCGGTCATTTCGACCGATTCCAATATGGGGCATTTGTCCACAGTGCCACTCTGACCGGTGGAGCTCAATGCGACAGCGTGCTTTCATTCAGCGGCCTTCCCAAGCATTTGGAAGAGCGATGTCGGGTACGTGAATTGCGATCGTTCTCAGCATGCCGATGTTACGCAGACCATCCCTGGAGCGCTATCTCCAGACCCGCTTTGGCCCAACGGCGCGATTGTTGTCCTACGGAGTCATCGGGAAGGAAAGTTCCAAGGGAGAGCAAAAACGGTATGGGTACGGCACACCCGTCAAATTGACGTTCCGAGTCGGGCGGCTGGTTCAGTCCGCGGTGCTCGAAACGATGAAGCCTGGTCCGTTCGGGCACGAACATATGGCCGATCGTGCCCAGGCGATGCTGTGGGACTACGATTCGTATGGGCGCCTTCCGCGCCATGTGAAGGCCCTCGATGTGGGCGCCTTCGACGCCAAGCAGGCGCTCTTTTCCCTCGCGGAGGCCCGTGAGTTTTTCGTGCTGAATGAATGGACCGATGGAGCGAGCTATCATGCGGATCTTGCACGGCTGGCGAAAGGCGGGACGTTACGAAAGTTAGATCGGCAACGCACCGTCGCGTTGGCTCGTTACTTGGCTCAAATCCATGCCAAGAAACGGCGAGACGCTGATCTTTACAAGCGTCGGTTGCGTGAACTGATCGGCCACGGCGAATGCATTATGGGCTTGACCGACAGCTATCCCAAGCGTTGTGGCTTTATCACAGGTGATCTGTTGCGCACGGTGGAGGAAGCCTGCAACCAGTGGCGGTGGCGCCTTCATGACAAGGTCAATCGTCTATCCCAGGTTCATGGGGATTTCCATCCCTACAATGTGCTGTTCCGTACCGGGACGGATTTTGCGGTGTTGGATCGATCACGAGGGGAATGGGGTGAGCCGGCGGACGACGTGACCGCGATGACGATCAACTATCTCCTTAACTCATTGATCAGCCGGGGCAAGCTCCAGGGGCCGTTCGAGATCTTGTTCCGATTGTTTTGGGACAGCTATGTGGAGGTCAGCGGCGACAAAGAAGTTACGGAAACGGCTGCGCCGTTCTTTGCCTTTCGCGGCCTGGTCGTGGCCAGCCCGCTCTGGTATCCCAATCTGTCGATCGACATCCGACGGAGCCTCTTCCGTTTCATTGAAAACGTACTTGATGTGCCGCGCTTTGAGCCGGAACAGGTGAATGAGTATTGTGGACTCTAGAGTCCGTTACTCGCTCGCGGTCTGCCTCAATCGACTGAACGCCCATGTCTATTCTTGCTGGCTGACCCATGATGATTGATGCCACATCAAAGGCTTTCGCCATCTGGCTCACGGGGCTGCCTGCGTCCGGAAAGAGTACGATTGCAGCCGCGCTAAAGCCAAAGCTTGAAGAGATTGGTTCTGTCGAAGTACTCGAATCGGATGTGGTCCGCAGAATCTTGACACCTCATCCGACGTACAGTCTTGCAGAACGAGATCTATTCTATCGTTCACTTGCGTTCATGGGTGCAAGGCTGGTCGCTCATGGCGTCACCGTCCTCCTCGATGCAACAGCCAACAGGCGGGCGTATCGCGACTTTGCCCGCAGCCTGATTCCTCAGTTCATCGAGGTCGCCGTGGAGTGTCCGTTGGAACTGGCTATGCAGCGTGACTACAAGGGTACCTATCAGCGAGGCCAACAGGGAGAATCCTCGACCGTGCCGGGGTTGCACGATCCCTACGAAGCGCCGGTCCATCCCGAAGTGGTCATAGATACAACGAAGCTTTCCGCGAACGACGCAGCGAGGAAAGTGCTGAAAGTCGTGAAAGAGAAATTCAACCAACAGTATTCCTGAGCGCTTCTACGGCCACCGCCCCTATGCAGCTGCGCGAGCAATCGTCCAACGCTGCTTGATGAGGCTCTCTTCCGGTCGCTATAGTGTCGCACCATGAGGAAGACACCTGCGTCCCGTCGCAGAGGGGGGGGGAGCCCCCTTTCTGACACGAAGGAAAGCCCCTTCATTCCTACTCCCGCCTCGGCAGCCCTTGTTGCCGCATTTCGCGCTCTCGCCGTCAACGATCTGTACACGATGGCCCCTAAAGAGACAGCGCTCAGGGGATATGACTATTACCAGCAGCAACGGCTTCAGCACTATGTTTGGGGTAGGGACGGGGCGACGCTCACGGCGCAGGTGCAGGGAACCAGCCTGTATGAGGTTCTCTTTTCTCTCGACGAGGGGTTTCTCTCTTCGTTCTGTGACTGTCCGGCCTGGGATTTTGATCGGCTATGCAAGCATATCCTTTGCGCCTGCTTTACTACCAAACATCTGCTGTCGCCCGAGACGGTCTCATTGTCGGATCGGCAACAAGTGCACCTGGCCGCGCTTCGCGTTGAGTTGCTCGGAGACCTTTCCGAGACAGGTTCCATCAAGGGAACGACCCCGTCACAGAATGGGGACGGTCTCCCAGGGTCGACCTATGAAATCGTGATCAACGTCGGCCGGCCATATCCGCAACTTGTGATCCATCGGAACGGTGTGCCGCTTCCCGCAGGATGGGTTCCCACGGTACCGCCCGAGTTGCGGCCACTCCAGAATCTGCCCTGGTTTTCGTCAGGGTACGATGGGGACGAACCCTTCCAGCGCTATCTCCAGGTCTCTAAGCGTCGGTTTCCGATCGTGCTGAAAGCCGGCCTGGAATCTATCGCCATCGAATGGACCCCGTCGGTTACCTGTCGGAGCAAAACCGAGATCGCTCTTGCGGGTGATGACGTAAAGATCCGCGCGGTCTGCATAGCCGACGGCACGGCGCTCGACAGAATCGTCCGGTTTCGCAGTTTCGTGGTCGACGTGACTGGCCGCCGTCTGCTCTGCTTGGAGGACGAAAGCGGGTGGACTTCGTTTCGTGCATTACGCAACGGTTTTCAAGGTCTCAACGCTGATGATCCTGGGGGCAGACCGGCTGGGACGTTGTGCGCGGTGACCTTACCGGAAAGCCGGAGCCATGGGCGATGGCAGGGCATCGACTATGAAGTAGAGTTCACCGTCTCACGGAAGGAGTTCCGGTCCGCGCAGATCGATCTGATCCAGAAACAGGCCGACAAGACCTTGCGCGATCTGCTGCTGCGCGTGGATGGGGAAGAGGCGGCGGTTCATTCTTCTGACTCGATGTCGGTGGGCGAGGAGGTGTCGTACGCGTTGATTCTCGCGCCGTTCCCAGACGAGGCCGGCGCGCCGACCACCGCATGGATGCTACAGATGGAATGCCGGCGCGGTGACGCCCGGTTTACTCCGAGTGCCTCGACCTTTTCCTTCATCCGGTCGTTGGAGCAGGGCCGCACCATATCGGCTCCGTTGCGGGCACAGAAACGCAAGGGTGTGCTCTACGATCTGTTCTTCACGTCCCTCACGGTCGGCGAGGCGAAGGAACGAGATCTCCGCATCAAGACGGCGCTGGATCAGAGCGATTGGGTGAGGAGCATCCGTCTTGAAGCCGCTCAATGGCTGAGACACCATCTGTCGGTGTATGCCGGTCAAGATGTACGGTTGCAGGTCGAAGGGAGGCGATGGACACTTCGCGCGATCGATAAACACCGCGAAGCATTGCTGTACCGGATTCCATTCGAGGTTTTCGGTCTGGACGCGTTTCACGGCATGCCCTCGTATGACGTGATGAGAATCGATTCCCGCCTACTGTTTCAACGATTGCCGGAGCTGTTGGATAAGCTGACGGCGGCTGGGATTGCATTGCTGTATGAAGACAAACCACTCCGGCCCATTCGGTGGGACTGCGCGGTCCACGTGGACCGTCAGGACCGTGAGGGGACCGGGATCGACTGGTTCGAGATCCGGCCGGAGATTCGCTGCGATGGGGTGGTGATTGATGAGACGGAGTGGCGGGCGGCCATCCGGCAGGGTGGAATGATCGACACTGGGAGCGGTCTGCGGGTCTTGGATGGCCAGACCCTGGAGCGGCTGCGCGCGATCATCGGCCTTACGGGTGATGCACCGGAGGATCGGAAAGCAGCGCAAGTCGTGCGTGTGACCCGGTTACAGATCCTCGACTGGCTAGCGCTGCGTGAGCAGGGCATCCCCGTGTCGCTGCCTGCCGAGGACGAGGCGGTGTTGGCGCGCTTGCTGGGATTTGAGCGGATCGAGAAGCCGCTCTTGCCAAAGGGTCTGCACGCGAAGGTGCGCCCCTACCAGCATGACGGCTACGCCTGGTTGGCATTTCTCTACGAGCATCGATTCGGTGCCTGTTTGGCGGATGATATGGGATTAGGCAAGACCCTCCAAACCATCTGTCTGCTGGCCGCCATCAAGGAGGGACGTATCAAGACGGCTCGTGGGGTGAAGGGCCCCCATCTGGTCGTCGTCCCGACGAGTATTCTCTTCAACTGGGAACAGGAGCTAGCGCGCTTCGCGCCCGGCTTGAAGGTTCATGCGTATAGCGGGAGCGAACGGACATTCGACGCCGGGGACGGCGAGGTGGTGCTCACGACCTATGGGCTGGTCCGTCGGGATATCGACATCTTAGCGCGGACGGCCTTCCATGTGATCGTGTTCGACGAAGCCCAGGCGGTGAAAAACATTCAGGCGGACACGACGGGCGCGGTCCGCCGGCTCCAGGGTCGGTTCAAGATCGCCTTGACCGGCACGCCGCTCGAAAATCATCTCGGCGAGTATTTCTCCATCATCGACCTGTGTGTGCCGGGGCTTCTGGGCGAATACGATCGTTTCAAAACCGACCTGAAACGTGTGGCGGGTCACACGCTCGATCGGGTGCTGCGACGGACGCGGCCCTTCATTCTGCGTCGGACCAAGGCCGAGGCCCTCCAGGACCTGCCGCCGAAAATCGAGCATGAGGTGTTCCTCGAGTTGACCGATCGCCAAAAGGCGCTCTATCAGCAGACCGTCGACCAGGTGCGTTCAACGATCGACGACGCCTATCGCACCAAGACCTCTGGGCAGGCACAGTTTATCGCGCTCACGGCCATCCTCAAACTGCGGCAGGTCTGTCTTTCGCCTCGCCTTCTCACGAATCAAGCCAATGAGACTTCGCCTAAGCTCAGCTTTCTGATGGAGCGGCTCCAACTCTTGCGTGACGAGGGACACAGCGCCCTGGTCTTCTCCCAGTTCACCAGCTTTCTGGATCTTGCGCAGGAAGCGTGTATCCGCCATGGGTTGCCATACCATCGCTTGGATGGGTCTACGGCACCGGCTGCGCGTAAGGCTCGCGTGACGGCGTTTCAGACCAGTGAACAGCCGAGCGTGTTTCTCTTGAGTCTCAAGGCGGGAGGGCAGGGGCTGAATCTCACCAAAGCGAGTTATGTCTTTCATCTAGACCCCTGGTGGAATCCGGCGGTGGAGCGTCAGGCGTCGGATCGCGCGCATCGCATCGGGCAACGGCAGACGGTCTCGATCGTGCGGATTCTCATGCGCCACAGTATCGAGGAGAAGATGGTGGCGCTTAAGCAGCGCAAACTTGAGTTGTACGACGCGGTCATGGCCGGCGTGGTGCGAGACTCCGGGCAAGGCGTGCTGACGAAGGCCGACTTCGACTTCCTGCTCTCCCCGAGTGCGTGATTCAGGGGGCTATCGCTTCTCTGGCTCAGAGAGCTGTCGTCTGCAACAACCGATTTGCTAACAAGTCCACATCGAATACGTTGCGCCGATTATCGGCTTCCTCTTCGGTCAATAAATCGAGCAGCAACGTGGCAAGTCCGTCTCGCTGTAAATGGCGGGCGACGAAATTGTTACGAGGGCTCAATCGCCCACTGCCACTTCCATGTGCAAAAACAACCACGCCGCGCGGACCAGCCGGGAGTCCAAGGACTCCCTCCATGGCAGTTTCCTCTCTTGTGATCCTGCGCGGTGCTCGTGCAGGGCTGTCATGGCTGTCCCTGTTTCTTTGCGGAGCTGCAGGGAGCCGGACGGCTGAGCCCAGGTGGCAATTTGGTCTTGTCGTCGACGCAGGCAACATTGAGTTGTGTCTGTGTGAGACCAATGACCGACGAAAGCATGGCCCCCGCGAAGTTCGCGCGACTCAAGTCTGCTGAGTCCAGTCGAGCGCCGCTCAAATTACCCGAAACAAATGTGGCATCTTGTAGGTTCGTGTCCTGAAGGTTGGCGTGGGTCATGTTGGAGTGGCTGAAATTCGACCCGCGAAGATCCGCGCCGACAAAATTGGCCGATTCCAGAGTGGCTCTGTTGAATTGTGCGTGCTGGAAAGAGGATTTCGGAGCGTAGAGTTCGCTCAGATCGCCGTTCATGAAGTTGGTGCGCAGTCCCTTGGCCCCGATAAGGACCGCGCGGGTGAGGTTCGCGTCCAGGAAATCGGCTTCATCGAGGATGGCGTGATAGAGAATAGCCATCGGGAGCTTCGCCGAGTGCAAATCCGCCTTGACCAGAGCGGCCTGTTCTAGGTTGGCTCCTTCCAAGTCGGCGTCATGCAGGTCTGCGCCATGTAGGCTGGCGTACCGGAGGTCTGCGCCGCGAAGAATCGCTTCCTTCAGGTTTGCGTCACGCAAATTCGCTTCATCCAGATAGGCGCTTTCCATGTCGGCTTCGATCAGACGGGCCCCTTCCAGTTGTGCATGGTCCAGCAGCGCGCCCTGAAGGTTGGCACGGTGCAGATTCGCGTTGGTCAGGAC
>Ga0105164_10002027_pt1 | contig 12647 bp, 14 predicted proteins | sample VDWuncwatermetaG_FD_89674 | JGI IMG/M metagenome (GOLD analysis project Ga0105164, IMG submission 89674) | Wastewater microbial communities from Netherlands to study Microbial Dark Matter (Phase II) - VDW unchlorinated drinking water | ecosystem: Environmental > Aquatic > Freshwater > Drinking...
GTATGCGTTGTCTGCGCCTCAAAGGGCTATCCCGGAGAATATGAAAAGGGGAAAGAAATATTCGGCCTTGACGAAGCCGTGAGAATGAAGGATATTATAGTATTCCACTCTGGAACGAAAAAACAAAACAATAAAATTTTAACTAACGGCGGAAGGGTTTTAGCCGTAACCGGGTTAGGTAACAGTATAAAAGAAGCGATTGACCGGACATACCAGGGGGTTGAAAAGATTAATTTTGACGGGATGCATTTTCGTAGAGATATAGGGGTAAAGGCAATCGCAGGCTAAACTAGGGGGGCTTATGGGTAAAGTTATTAGTATCATCATGGGCAGCCAGTCGGATTTAGAAACATTAAAGGAGGCCATTGGCCTGTTAAAGGAATTTAAGGTAGGCTTTGAAGTAAAGGTTTTATCAGCGCACAGGTCACCAAAAGAACTTGCGGCATATGTTGAGGCAGCGCCTAAAAGAGGCACAAAAGTTTTTATTGCCGCTGCAGGCGGGGCTGCTGCTTTAGCAGGGGTCATTGCCTCTCATACAACTCAACCGGTGATTGGTATTCCTATAGAAACAAAAAGTTTAAAAGGGCTTGATTCGTTGTTATCCACGGTGCAGATGCCTGCAGGGGTTCCGGTTGCCTCGATGGCAATAGGAAAAGCGGGGGCAAAAAATGCGGCTATATTCGCTCTGGAGATTTTAGGCATTAACGATAAATCAATTCAGTCTAAACTCACCGCTTATAAAAAAGATATGGCCGTAGTTTTAAGGAAAATAAAAATCAAAGTATGACTTTTACTAAAATAGTGAAGACAGGCGCCGCAAATCCTGACCAAAATTGCATCAGGGAGGCAGCTTCTATTTTAAAAGGCGGCGGGCTGGTAATAATACCTACGGAAACTGTTTACGGCATAGCCGCAAACATGCTTAATAAAAAAACTTTGGCCAGGCTATATGAAATCAAGCAGCGCCCCAAAGATAAGCCGTTCTCAGTGCATATAGAAGAAAAGTTAAAAATTGAAGAATTTGCGTGCTCCATTCCAATCGCGGCCTATAAGCTTATGGATAAATTTTGGCCCGGGCCGCTGACATTGCTCTTAAAGTCAAGAGATGCTGGTAAGGTAGGCTTACGTATGCCGGATAATGAAATTGCGCTAAGGATAATCAGGCAGTCAGGGGTGCCGGTTATTTGTCCGTCGGCAAATCTTTCAGGAAAACAGGCTCCCGGGAATTTCCACGAAGCTCTAAAGGACCTAAACGGGCTGGTGGATTTTGCTATTGATGCCGGAGATACAAAATTAGGGATTGAATCTTCGCTGGTTGATTTAACAGTAGAGCCTCTTTGTATTCAAAGAGAAGGGGCTATAAAAAAAGAGGATATAGAATCGGCAATAAAAAATAAATTCATACTTTTTATCTGCACGGGGAATTCCTGCCGTTCTGTAATGGCAAAGGCGCTCTTAGAGAAGAAGATGAAGGAAAAAGGCCGCTTTGAGGTTGAAGTTTTATCAGCCGGCTTAATGATGTCTGGCCTAAGCGCAACTGAAGCCACAAGAGAGGTCCTAAAAAGAGAGGGCATGGATGTATCAGGGCATCATTCACAAAGAGTGACAAATGAAATGATAAAAAAATCAGATATCATTTTGGTTATGGAAAAACTCCATGAGCAGAGGATATTGCAAAGAGCCCCGGAAGTAAAAAATAGGGTGTTTTTGTTGAAAGAATTTGCTAAAATCAGCGATAGGGGTTTTGATATTCCAGACCCAATAGGAAAACCCATGGAGTTTTACCAACAGACTTATTCGGTAATCAAGGAAGCCATAGAAAGGATAAGTAATATAATATGACAAAGATAGCCATTGCTTCCGACCACGCTGGGTTTGTTTTAAAAGAAAGGATCAAAACCTATCTGGAAAAAAAAGGAATCGGGATAAAGGATTTAGGCACTCACTCAAAAGCGCGATGTGATTATCCTAAAACTGCCTTTTTCTTGGCCAAGGAAGTATCCAGCGGAAGGCTTAAAAGAGGGATACTTGTCTGCAAAAGCGGGATAGGAAATTCCATTGTTGCAAATAAATTACCGAGGGTGCGCGCGGCATTATGTTATAATGTAAAGGCAGCGCGGTTATCAAGGGAGCATAATGATAGCAACATATTGGTATTAGGCTCTTGTTTCGTAAACGCAAAATCAGCAAAGAAAATTATCGGTGTCTGGCTAAGCACTAATTTTAAGGGAGGCAGGCACAAAAGGCGCCTGGATCAGATAAAAAAAATAGAAGATGAAATACGGAGCCTGAAAAGATGAAACATATAAAGAGCATAGATCCCCAGATTTATGCTGTAATAAGGAATGAAATAAAAAGGCAAGAAGAAAACCTGGAATTAATCGCCTCGGAGAATTTTGCGTCTATGGCTGTGCTTGAGGCGCAAGGCTCTGTTTTAACCAATAAATATGCTGAAGGCTATCCGGGTAACCGCTGGTATGGCGGATGCGAATATGTTGATGAGGCTGAAAACTTAGCTATAGAAAGGGCTAAAGAATTATTCGGGGCAGAGCATGTTAATGTGCAGGCGCATTCTGGTTCGCAGGCGAATATGGCGGTTTATTTTGCTGTTTTAAAACCCGGGGATACGGTTTTGGCTATGGATTTAGCAGCAGGCGGCCATTTAACGCACGGCCACCGGCATAATTTTTCCGGGATGTTTTATAATGTTGTAGGCTACGGAGTTGACCGTAAAACCGAAACGTTGGATTATAAGAAAATAATGGAATTGGCTAAAAAACATAAGCCAAAGATGATACTTGCGGGCGCATCCGCCTATCCTAGAAAAATAGATTTCAAAGAATTTCGTAAGATCTGCGACAAGGTGGGGGCGTATCTATTTGTGGATATGGCTCACATCGCAGGGCTGGTAGCAGCCAACATTCATCCTTCGCCTGTTCCTTATGCGGAATTTGTTACTTCTACAACCCATAAAACATTGCGCGGCCCTCGCGGAGGCTTCATCATCTGTAAAAAAGAATTTGGCAAAAGAATCGATTCCGAAATCTTTCCCGGAATACAAGGCGGCCCTTTGATGCATGTTATAGCTGCCAAGGCAATTTCCTTCCGCGATGCAATGGAGCCTAAATTCAGGGTTTACCAGAGGCAGGTGGTGAAGAATTGCAGGGAGATGGCAAAGTCACTATCAAAATTAGGATTCAGGATTGTTTCCGGAGGCACAGATACGCATCTTGCGCTTGTTGACCTGACTGAAAAAAGAATTACCGGTCGCGATGCTTCACTAATTTTAGGGCAGGCCGGCATTACCGTAAATAAAAACCTTATTCCTTTTGATAAGAAAAGTCCTGCGGTAACCAGTGGTATTCGTATCGGGGCAGCTGCTATAACCACGCGCGGAATGAAAGAATTCCATATGTGTAAAATCGCGCAGTTTATAAATGAGGCGGTTGAATCCAGCGATGATCCGAAAAAACTGATTGGGATTAAAAAAGAAGTATTGGGGTTGACTAAGAAATTTCCTTTATACCCGAAAGTTAATTAAATAAAAATGAGACGCCCCAGCTGGGATGAATATTTTATAGGGGTAACACGCGAAGTGGCGAAGAGAGCTACCTGTGACCGCGGCAGAAGCGGCTGCGTTATAGTTAAAGACAAAAGAATCCTGGCTACAGGCTATGTGGGTTCGCCGATAGGGATTTCACATTGCGATGATATCGGGCATATGTTACTGGATGTGATTTCGCCGGATGGCGCCGTTAGTAAGCATTGCGTAAGGACAATACACGCAGAGCAGAATGCTATCTGTCAGGCAGCGCGCTGCGGCATTTCTTTAGAGGGGGCTACTATTTATTGCACCATGGAGCCCTGTTTTGTCTGCGCTAAAATGATGGTGAATTGCGGCATAAAGAGAGTGGCCTGCGAAAAAAGGTATCATGCAGCTTTAGAGACTAGGGAATTATTTAAGCAAGCCAGGGTTAAACTCGACGTAATGTCAGATCAGGTATTAAAATATAAAGACCAGAGATGAAGTGTCCTTATTGCGGATATAGAGAGGATAAAGTTGTGGATTCTCGCGCTACCGCCGAAGAATCAGCTGTCAGGCGGCGCAGGGAATGTCTTAAATGCGGGAAACGTTTTACCACTTACGAATACATAGAAGAGGTTTCTTTGATGGTAATAAAAAAAGACGGCCGGCGCGAACCCTTTGACCGTAAGAAGCTTCTCGCAGGTATTATTAAGGCCTGCGAAAAAAGGCCGGTAGGAATGGAAAAGATGGAGGAGATTGCGACACAGGTTGAACGCTCCATCCAAAAAAAATCAGACCGCGAGGTTTTTTCTACGCGCATAGGGGAGCTGGTTATGGAAAGGTTAAAAGCCCTTGATGATGTGGCCTATGTCCGTTTTGCTTCTGTATACCGGCAATTTAAAGATGTGGGGCAGTTTATGGAGGAGCTAAAAAGCGTATTAAACAAAGATAAAATTCCCCGTAACAACGCCAAAAGGAGATCGATACATGGTTGAAATGGAGTTGAATAAAATAGTTATAGATGAGAAAAGGCATGACCAGCTTATTGTATTAAAGGAAAAGAACGGCAGCCGTGTGCTTCCCATTGTCATAGGCTTAGCGGAGGCTTCAGCTATAAAATTAAAGATAAGCGGTTTTAATCCTCCCAGGCCATTAACGCACGACCTGCTGCATTCAGCGATAGAAAACCTTGAAGCAAGTGTTGAGAAAATTATCATAGATAAATTGGAAGATAATACCTTTCACGCAAAGATAGTCCTTAAGGCCGCAAACGGTTCAAGCAAGGTTATCGATGCCCGTCCATCAGATAGTATCGCGCTCGCCGTGCGCGCGCATACGCCTATATTTGTCGAAGACGAAATTGTAAAAAAATCAGAGATATTCAATAAAGAAAAGTAATAGGGATTACCCCCGCCGCGTCATTGCGAGCGAACGCGAAGCAATCTCAATACAGCAGGGACTGTCCTTGAACAGATTTAATGAAAACTGTCCCGACCAAACAATAAAAATATTAAAATGATGCTAAAATTACCTCCGGAATACAAAAATATACTTAAGGAAGTTTATACCTTTGCCAAGGCAAGAAGGGTTAAGCTAACCCTTGTCGGGGGTATATTGCGGGATTTACTGCTAGGACGGAAAAAAGAAAACCCTGATTTTGATTTTGTGATTAAAAAAGGAGCGATAGGTTTCGGAAGAAACCTGGCAAAAAAATTAAGGGCCGGATATGTTGTCCTGGATAAGGAGCACGGCGCCTGCCGCGTAGTTAAAAAAAATAACGGGAAAATATACACTTTTGATTTTACGGATTTCCGCAAGGCTACATTAGAAAAAGACCTTCTGCACAGGGATTTTACGATTAACGCTTTAGCTTTAGAATTTGAAAAGGTATTTACCCCCGCACCTTTACAGAAAGCCACACCTGTAAAGGTGCGGGGGTTTAGCGATGGCGATTTAAGTTTTTCGCTTATAGATCCTTATTCCGGGCAAAAGGATTTAAAAGAGAGGATAATAAGGGTAGTCAGCAGGAAGTCTTTCTGTGAAGACCCCTTAAGGGTGTTACGCGCTTTTAGTTTGTCCAGCATATTCGGCTTTACCTTGGATAAAGAAACCCTCCGGCTGGCAAAAAAGGAGAGGGATAAACTTACCGGCGTCTCTTTTGAGCGCATCCGCGACGAACTATTTAAGGTTTTTTCCAGCCAGAACGCGCATGGGTGTTTTGTAAAATTAGATAAACTGGGGATCCTAAAGATTATATTCCCTGAAATAAAAAAAATGCGCGGGATAGGGCAGGGTCCTTACCATCACCTTGATGTATGGCAGCACACCTTAGAAGCAATCTTTCAGCTTGAACTTTTAATACAGGAGACTAAAAATAATAAGCAGATCCAGGATTTTTTAAATGAAACAATTTCTAGCGATAGGAAGCGCAAGGCCCTGCTTAAGCTCGGCGCGTTTTTACACGATATCGGTAAGCCCGCAGCGCTGCGCCGCGAGAAAGGGAAAACCATATTTCACGGGCATGAAAGAATAGGGATGCGTATGGCAGAAGAAATCTGCAAGCGCCTTAAGCTTTCTAACGACGAGGCAGGCTCTTTAAAGACAATAGTGCTATGGCACCTCAGGCCGGGTTATATGGCGGATTTAGAAAAGCTCACCCCCCGCGCAAAATTCAGGTATTTCAGGGACACCGGCAGGGAGGCCGTAAGCGTGCTCCTGCTTTCGCTTGCCGACCAGCGCGCGACAAAAGGCCCGTTAACCACGAGGAAATCCCGTATCCGCCATGAAAGAATAGTTTTTGCTTTAATCAGGGAGTTTTTCTTGCGCGAAAAAGAAAAGAAAGCTCCTCGCTTGATAAATGGCGATTGCCTTATTAAGGAATTTCAATTAGAGCCCTCAGCGTTAATCGGAAAAATCCTATCCGAGGTCGAGGAATTACAGGCCATAGGCAAGATTAAAACGAAGAATGAGGCTTTGCGTATAGCGGCAAAACTGATAGGAATGAAATGAAGAAAAAAATCATCATAACAATTTTTCTGCTTATCCTGCTTGGCGTAGGCGCAACAGCCTATCTTAACAATGTATTCCTTCCCCAAAAAATAAAATCTCTAATAATCAATAACCTTCAGCAGGCAACTAACAGAAAGGTTAGTTTAGGCGCTCTGCAATTCAGTATTTTCAAAGGACTAATTTTTAAAGATTTGAATATTTACCAAGGGGAGAAATCCATTGTAAATCTAAAAGAGGCCTCATGCACATTTTTGATCCTGCCGCTTTTGCAAAGAAAAATAATCATCCCGAAGCTAAGAGTAAAAGAGGCGGAAATCTCCATATCCCCTGTTTCTACTAAAACAATAGAAAACTTAACTCTCTACCTTAATTATCATTTGCCAAACAGTATAAATTTTCGCCTTAAAGGGCAGATCATCGCTTCCCCTGTAATAAACATAACTGCGGCGGGTGAATATAAAATACAGGAACGTTTCTTTACGGTCAAAGTTTCGCTTCAGGATTTATCTCCCAAAGAATTCTCCGCGTATCTTAAAGGGACAGGATTAGATTTAAGCGAAGGTCTGATTAATGCGCAGGTAGATTTGGGCTATAAAGAAAATCAGCTTAAATTTTCCGGTAAATCAACAATCAGCAAAGCCAAGCTCAAGGGCCTGGAGCATATCGGAGAGATAAATAACATTAACGGAGAATTGACATTTGATAACTCCGGGGTCAGTTCGGATAAATTGAACGCCGATATACTGGGAATTCCGGTGAAGGCCCAATTTAAACTCCAGGATTTTAAAAATCCGTTTTTAGATATCAATATAGCCGCCACTTTAAACCTGGATACAGCGCAGGGCATATTGAAAGATAAGTTTAAATTTATTCTTCCCGCAAGCGTTAAAGGGAATGCCTCATTGGTTTTAAATATCCAGGGGAAAACGCCTATACAAGAAAATTTACAGGTGAGCGGTTATCTGGATATTATAAACGCCTTTGTAAAACCGGATAAATTTACCCCCGCACCAATAGCAATGCAGGGTCACAATACGCAATTGGTGCGGGGGTTTGCTTCTTCCTTAGAAGATATTAACGGAAGAGTAAACTTTAGCCAGGATAGCCTTAGCTGGGAGAATTTGAATTTTAAATATTCAGGCATCCCTTATAAAACTCGGGGGAGCTTAACGGGTTTTAAGTCTCCCGAAGTAGAACTGGCTTTAAAATCAAGCGAACTTGCCCTTGATTCAAACTTCAGAGTCAATAAAGGACTTGTTAGCTTGGTGAAATTAGAAGGCAGCTATCTTAACTCTAAATTTTCTGTTTCCGGAAAATTAGATGCCAGCGCGCCTTCAAGTCCGGGGGCAGATTTAAAGGGAGAGTTGGATATAGACGCGCAGGATTTAAAAAAGTTATTTGCTAAATTTAAAAATCAGTTAGAACAAGCTGATCCGCAAGGACAAGTCAATGTGCAGTTTAATTTAAACGGCGACATAAATGATTTCAAATCCTGCCTCCTGCAGGCAAGGCTTTCAAGCCAGAGCTTTTCTATTTATGGTTTAAAAGCCGAAAGCCTGTCGCTGGATTATACTCAAGGAAACGGAATGGCGGATATCCCTCTTATGCAGTTATCCTTATATGATGGCGCTGCTAAAATTAGCGCAAAGATGAATCTGGATTCCCAAAATATTCCCTACCTGGTTACTTTGGATATGCAGGGGTTAAATTTAGAAAAACTAAAAATGGACACCGGGGCAAAACAAGAGGATATCGCAGGAACGCTATCTTCACAGGTAAAGATAAATGGTTTTTATGGCGATATATCAAAGTTAAGCGGGACAGGAAATATCCTTATCGTTGAAGGCAAGCTTTGGCAACTAAATTTATTTAAGGGGTTAGGGTCGTTGATTTTTGCCAGGGATTTTGCCGATATTATTTTTAAGGAGGGCTCCTGCGATTTTTTAATAAAGGATAGGCAGATCTTAAGCGACAATATAACGCTAAAAAGCAATATCGCCGATATAAACGGTAGCGCAAGGATAGGTTTTGATAGTTCGCTGGATGCATCTTTAAATGTAAAGATATTAGATGAAATGGCCCCTTTAAGCGGAGGATTTAAGGACCTTGCCACGGCAATAATGGGGGAGGCAGGGAGGTTCGGCATAATAAAGATAAGCGGCACGCTAAAGGAGCCGAAATATAAATTTAAGCCGGCAGTGGGGGATATAATCAAGGGCCTAAAGGATATTATCTTCGGAAAATAATATGGTTAAGACAAAGATTATCTGCACAATAGGGCCTGCAAGCGACAGGGAAACTGTATTAAGGAATATGATGCTTAATGGTATGGATGTTGCGCGGCTTAATTTTTCTCACGGAAACATTACTGAACACGCAAGGCGCATAAAATTAATAAGGCAGCTGAATAAAAAATACAGGCGCAGTATAAGGATATTGCAGGATTTAGAAGGATATCGTATAAGGGTTGGGAGCTTCAAGGATAAAAAGGGGGTGGAGTTAAAAAAAAGGCAGATGCTGGTTTTGGTTAATAAAAATATATTGGGGGATAAAAATATCATAGCTTTTGATTACCGGGGAGATTTGAAAGATATAGGCCCTGGCAAACACATATATATAGATGACGGTAATATAGAGCTTTTAGTCAAACAAAGCACTCGCAAATTTATTAAAGCGCAGGTGCTTATCCCCGGGATTTTAAAGGAGAACAAGGGGATAAATATCCCGGAAATAAACCTTAAATTTAAAGGCTTAACGGATAAGGACAAATCCGATATCGAGTTTGGAATAAAAAATAAAGTTGATTATATTGCGCAGTCATTTGTAAGGAACAAAGAGGATATCCTGCCTATTCGGAAATTAACCGAAGACTCCATACCCGGCTGTAAAATCATAGCCAAGATAGAAAACAGGGAGGGCATTAAGAATATCGATGAAATAACGGAGGTATGCGACGGTATTATGATTGCCCGCGGGGATATGGGGGTATCTATCCCCATATATGAAATACCGGTTGTCCAGAAACAGATAATCAAAAAATGCAACACTGCCAAGAAATTTGTAATTACTGCAACACAGATGCTTGAGAGCATGGTGGAAAACTTACGGCCTACCCGCGCAGAGGTTACGGATGTCGCCAATGCTATATTGGACGGAACTGATTTTACGATGCTTTCCGCAGAGACAGCCGTAGGAAAGCATCCGGTTGAGGCAGTGAGTATGATGAACCAGATAATTAAATTTACCGAAAATTATCGAGGGACACCCTTGAAACCAATCGGAAGGGTGTCCCCTTATCCTATCCTGTCAAATGAACAAAATCAAAAAAACATTAAGGTTGATAGAAAAGCAGGTTAAAACATTCAAGGTTCCTTCGGTTACGCAGGTCTCAAAAAGAAATGTCCCATACCAGGTTTTAATCTCATGTATCTTAAGCCTGCGCACTAAAGACAAAACTACCATTGAGGCAGCTAATAGATTATTTAAGATTGCAGATAATCCTAAAAGTATGCTAAAATTACCTCAAAGGCGGCTGCAAAAATTAATCTATCCCGTAGGTTTTTACCGCAACAAAACAAAGGTTATTTTAGGGATAAGCCGCAGAATCTTAGAAGATTTTAGCGGGAAAGTTCCCAGGGGCCTAAAAAGACTTTTAAGTTTAAAGGGGGTTGGAAGGAAAACAGCAAATTTAGTTTTAGGTTTAGCTTACAATATCCCAGCGATTTGTGTGGATACTCATGTGCACAGAATCTCGAATCGACTTGGATGGGTAAGGACAAAAACTCCCGAACAGACCGAGATGCGCTTAGAGGAGATTATATCCAGAAAAGAATGGATAGATTTAAATACTACGCTGGTTACCTTCGGCCAGAATATCTGTGTGCCTGTTTCTCCCTTTTGCAGCAAATGTTATGCCTATAAGTACTGTAAGCGCGTAGATGTTGTTAAATCGCGTTAGCACACCCCCGCACCAATTGCGTATTTATCCTTCGCTATATTGCAATTGGTGCGGGGGTAAATAGAGGCCTATTTTGGTTAAAGTTGTCTTTCTAATCCTGTTTTGTTTTATCACTGCTGCGCATGCCGATACTTTGTATCTTAAAAACGGCCGTAATATCCAGGGGTTGATAAAGAGCGAAAATGAGAACGCAATAGAGCTGGAAGTCAACGCGGGGATAGTTAAATTTAAAAAAAGCGAAATCGATAAAATAGAGAAAGTTTCTTCCGAAGAGGCCGTTCGGATACGAGAAAAATGGGAAGGAGAGCAAAAAGACCTGCAGGAGAGGATATCGCAGCAGCAGCTTGAAGAAGAAAGTAAACCGCGTAAGCACGAGTTTTCTCAAGGGGCTGAAGGGATATTATTGGCAGTGACTTTGAATAAAAAGATAGAGGCTTCGCTTGTATTGGATACGGGCGCTTCTATTATGTTGTTGCGAAAGGATGTGGCCAAAAAATTAGGCCTGGATTTAGATACAGCTAAATTTGATATGCAAGTGCAATTAGCGGACGGCCGTAAGGTTAATGCAAAACATATTGTCCTTGAAAGCGTAAAGGTTCAAAATTCGGAAGCGCTAAATGTGGACGCAGCTATTCTTCTGGATGAAGCGGATATAAGTTTTGGCGAAGGGCTATTGGGGATGTCTTTTTTGAGCAGGTTTAACTTTAAGGTTGACCAAAAAGAAAAGAAGCTGACCCTGGAGAAAATATAGGCGTAACGCCAATGAAGTCTTATACTCAATATCTTTGGTTTAATACACTCTCGCGCCAGGAATTTATTAACATAACGGCCCAGGTTGAGGAGTCTGTGAAGAAAAGCGGCGTCAAAGAAGGCTTATGCCTGGTTAGCGCAATGCATATTACCGCAAGCGTATTTATTAATGATGACGAGGCTGGGCTGCATGAGGATTTTAGCGCATGGCTTGAAAAATTAGCGCCTTTTGGAAAAGATAGATACAAACACAATCTTAGCGGCGAAGATAACGGGGATGCCCATTTGAAGAGGACGGTTATGGGCAGGGAAGTTGTTGTGGCAGTTACTAATGGCAAACTGGATTTTGGGCCGTGGGAGCAGATTTTCTACGCAGAGTTTGACGGGCGAAGAAAAAAGAGGGTATTAATTAAAGTAATCGGGGAATGAAAATAAAAGAAACCGAAATCAAGGTTGTAATGGGTGATATCACGGAGTTGCGTGTTGATGCCATTGTAAACGCTGCCAACAACAAATTGTTAATGGGGGGCGGCGTTGCGGGAGCGATAAAGAAAAAAGGCGGCAAAATAATCGAGGTTGAGGCGCTAAAGCAAGGCCCTATAGAGATAGGAGAAGCAATTGCCACAGGCGCAGGGGAGTTGGCAGCAAAGTATGTTATTCACGCCGCAACCATGGGTATGGATTTTGATACCGATGAAGTTAAAATCCGTAATTCCTGCCGCAGCGCCCTGCGGGTGGCCGAAGAGTTAAAAATAAAATCTATTGCCTTTCCGGCCTTAGGATGCGGCACAGGAAGATTTCTCTTTCTTGCCTCGGCTAAGATTATGGCCCAGGAGGTTTTAAAACATTTGCGCACAAAGAACACAACCCTCAAAGAAATTACCTTTTGCCTCTATGATCAAAAAGCCTTTACGGTTTTTAATAAAAGCGTATTAGGGTATCTTGAGTATGTAACGGAAAAATTATCCGGCGGGCCTTTTGTTACGGTAGATGCTATTATTGAATTAGCCGATGGGATTGTAATAATTCAGCGCAGCAATCCGCCTTTTGGCTGGGCTCTGCCCGGAGGTTTTGTGGATTACGGCGAGAGCTTAGAAGATGCGGTAAAAAGAGAAGCAAGGGAAGAAACGGATTTAGATTTGGCAGAAATAAAACAATTTCATACTTACTCCGAGCCCAGCCGCGACCCAAGGTTCCATACTATCGGCACGGTATTTATAGCTAAGGCCAGAGGTAAACCTAAGGCAGGGGATGACGCCGCCGCATTGAAAATAATCGGTTTAAACGAAATTAAGGATTTGGATTTTGCTTTTGACCATAAAAAAATCCTGCAGGACTACATCAAGTATAAGCAGGATAAGAATTTATTTTAACCTTCCCGCAACTGCTTTTCCGCATCCACAA
>Ga0105164_10002028_pt1 | contig 12639 bp, 11 predicted proteins | sample VDWuncwatermetaG_FD_89674 | JGI IMG/M metagenome (GOLD analysis project Ga0105164, IMG submission 89674) | Wastewater microbial communities from Netherlands to study Microbial Dark Matter (Phase II) - VDW unchlorinated drinking water | ecosystem: Environmental > Aquatic > Freshwater > Drinking...
ATCCCGAGCTCACCGACGACCCCCGCTTCCATCGCTACTTCCTGGACATCGTCCGGGCCCGAGGGGGGCGCGCCAGCCCGAAATGAGTTCGGCCCGCTACCCGCTGCCCACCGACCTGGTGGCCCTGGTCGCCTTCGACGGACGCGTCTACCCCAACGAGGCCAGGCCCTGGGACCGGCTGGGCCTGCATGAGCGGGGCCCGCATCCCCTGGAGACTGCCCTGGAGCAGTGGTTCTCCTTCGCTACGGGGAAGCACACCTGGGTCAGCGTCCGCGGGGCGACCATACGTGGCCTGATTTCCGCCCGCCGCCGCGCCAAGCGCTCGGCCTGGGAGGCCGAGGTCCTCATCCACGCCGATGAGGACAAGGGTGTCCTGCTGTCGCTGCTGGGCCGCATGGCGGGCGGCGTTGGCAAGCTGGGAGCGGAGCGGGTGTTCCTCCGTTTGTCGGCCGACAGCCGCTTGATAGACGTGACCCGTGAGGCGGGTTTCTTCCGCTACGGCCAAGAGACCCTATATCGCGCCGAGCGCGCCGGCGCCGTAGAGGCGCCGCATCTGGCCCTGCGACCTCGTGTCAAGGCTGACGCCTTGGGCATCTTCCAGCTCTACACCCAGGCCGTTCCCGCCAACGTCCGCGCAATCGAGGGGGCGACCTTCCGCGAGTGGCAGTCCGCCCTGGAGCCGTGGCCCGGCCGGCCCGCGGAGCTCGTTCTGGAAGAGGACGGAGTCATTACCGCCTGGTTGCGCTTCCTGCCGGGGCAACTCGGCCGTTTCTCCCTGCTGGCCCATCCCGATAGAGCAGATGCTGAGGCCCTGGTGCGCGTGGCCGCGGCCTTGCTTGCCGGTAGCCGCTCAGTCATCGGCCTGGTGCCGGCGCACGACTCGGCTCAGGCCCGATCGCTGGGACAGATAGGCTTCGCGCCCGCCGGCGACTACGTGGCCTTGGCCAAGCGGCTGCTCAAGCCCATCGAGGAGATAGTGCCGGAGAAGGTGGGTACCGCCGTCCCGGCGAACTAGCCGATGTTACGGATCACCGACGACTTGGACGCCCTGATCGACGTATTACCGCCTCCCATCGCCGATGCCGTGCGGGCCCGGCCCAACAACTTCGAGCTGCTGGAGGTGGTCCTGGACTTGGGCCGGCTGCCCGAAGCCCGCTACCCCAATGAAGAGGCGATCCTCAGCGATGAGGAAGTCTCCCAGGAAGAGATTGACGGCCTCGTCTCACGCATTGGCGAGTTCACGTCGGATAACCGCGCCGGCATCGAGCGTACTCTCCACCGCATCTCCTGCATCCGCAACCGTCAGGGCCGCATTGTGGGCCTGACCTGCCGCGTAGGCCGCGCGGTCTTCGGCATCATTCGCATCATTGAGGACCTGGTGCGAGAGGGGAAGAGTGTCCTCCTGCTGGGCCGGCCTGGTGTGGGCAAGACCACGATGCTGCGTGAGGTGGCCCGCTTCCTGGCCGACGAGCTCAACAAGAGGGTGATCGTCGTCGATACTTCGAATGAGATCGCCGGCGACGGGGACATCCCCCATCCCGGCATCGGCAGCGCCCGCCGTATGCAGGTGCCCACGCCGACGCTCCAGCACCAGGTGATGATCGAAGGGGTGGAGAACCACATGCCGGAGGTCATCATCATCGATGAGATCGGCACCGACCTGGAGGCCGCCGCCGCCCGCACCATCGCCGAGCGCGGCGTGCAGCTCATCGCCACGGCCCACGGCAACACCCTAGACAACCTCATCATGAACCCCACCCTCTCTGACCTCGTGGGCGGCATCCAGTCGGTGACCCTGAGCGACGAGGAGGCCCGACGTCGCGGCACCCAGAAGGCCATCTTAGAGCGCCGCGCCCCACCCACCTTCGGTATCCTGGTGGAGATCCAGTCATTCAGCCGCGTCGCCGTCCACCGCGACGTGGCCGAGGTGGTGGACGCCATCCTCCGCGGCTATCAGGTGCCCGCCGAGATCCGCGAGCTGGATGCCGAAGGCAACATTCGTCTGGTCCAGGCCCCCGCTGGAGGACGCCGTGGCCAGGGCGGCCGCCGGGCCGATGTCACCCCGGTCGCCGCCGCCGTGAGCGGCCGCGAGCGGCGCGTGTACCCCTTCGGCGTATCGCGGCAGCGGCTGGGCCAGGCCCTGCGCCAGACCGGCTTCCCTGGTCAGATCGTAGAGCAGTTGGACGACGCCGACGCTGTTATTACCCTGCGTGCCTACTACCGTCGCAAGCCGCAGACCCTGCATGATGCCGAGGCGCGGGGCATCCCGATCTACGTCGTCAAGAGCAACACCGTCTTCCATCTGGAGCACTGCCTCCTGTCCATGCGCACGGAGAAGGCGGGCGACCCGGTGGTGGCCGCTCTGCGTGAGGCGGAGGAGGCCATCGGCCAGGTGCTGGCCGGCGATGGCGGTGTGGACCTGACCCCCCAGAACGCCTACGTCCGGCGCTTGCAGCACCTACTTGCGCAGCGCTACAACCTCGACTCCCGTAGCCTGGGCAAAGAGCCCTACCGCCACGTACGTATCGTGCCCGGAGAGCCGGAGTAGACGATGGCCCCGCGGCTGCGTCGTGGTGTCCTCATAACCCTGGAGGGCGGCGAGGGCGCCGGCAAGACCACCGTGGCCGAGGCCCTGGCGGGGCTGTTGCGGGATGAGGGGTACAAGGTCCTGCGGACCCGTGAACCGGCCGGGACCGACCTGGGCCGTCTTATTAAGGAGGCTTTGGAGCGACTGGCCGCCCCTGGCGAGGCCGCCTCCACCGGAGGCGGACCCGCCTATGGCGGGGGCGTGACCCCGGCGGCGGAGCTACTCCTGTTCGAGGCCGCCCGCGCCCAGCACGTCGAGGAGGTGATCCGTCCGGCCTTGGAGCGCGGAGAGGTAGTTCTCTGCGACCGCTTCAGCGACTCGACGCTGGCCTACCAGGGATACGGCCGCGGCCTGAGCCTGGACCACATCCGCGCCTGTAATCACATCGCCACCGGGGGTCTGGCGCCCCATCTCACGCTGCTGCTGGACGTGCTCCCCGAAGTGGGCCTGGCCCGGGCAGAGCGCCGCCCCAGCGGGGATCTAGGCCAAGTAGAAGCGGGCGATGCCATCGGCCGGGAGTCGCTACAGTTTCACCGGCGGGTGAGAGAGGGGTTCCTGACCCTGGCCCAGAGAGAGCCTGGGCGCTTTCAGGTGCTGGACGCCGGCCCGCCCGCTGAGGCCGTGACTGCCGCTGCCTGGGAGCGTGTGAAGGGGTTCCTGGAGCACATCCTGTAATGAGGCCAGCCCCGGTGTTTGCCACCGGGGCTGCTCCTGCGGGTTGCCGCACCCTCCCCTTTGGGCTCACCACAGGCTCGTGGTCATCTCAACCGGTATTTACTTGTGTTTTTATTCTGGTTTTCGCCGTCCTATTTGTCAATGGGAACCGCTACACACTCCTTTCACTGTTCCTTAACTTCTTATTGCCAGCGTGCCGGCCCCATCGCCGCACCCTTTGGCTGGACAAACATCCCTGGCGCCGGATATCATGATTAGGTCACCTAGCGCCAAGGAGGAAGTTTGGCTACTCGATCTGCTGCTAAGGCTCACCGCCAGTCCCTGAAGCGACACCTGCGCAACCGCGCGGTGCGAAGCGAGACCAAGACGGCCATGAAACAGGCGGTTGCCGGCATTGCCAGCGGCGACCTGGAGGCGGCACGAGCGGAAGTGCGAGCGGCGATAAGCACACTGGATAGGGCGGTGCGCAACGGCGTCCTGCATCCCAATAACGCCGCTCGTCGCAAGTCAAGGTTGCTCCTCAAGTACAACGCCGCTGTCGCCGCGGTCCAAGTTCCGGTCGAGGCGCCTCCGGTCGAGGCGCCACGGCCCGGCAAGGGCAAGACCCCGCAGGCACGCAGCCGCCGTACTAGCGGCGATACCCCCGGCCGCAAGCCGGCCAAGAAGTAGCCTGCATTAGCTTGTCCGGATAAAATGCATCGAGCTGGCGTCCTTGCTTCCCTCCTCTAATGTGGAGGGGATCCGCAGCCAGATCCCCGCTACGAGAAAGTTCATCTACCTCAACACCGGCTGGCAGGGACCCTCTCCCCTCTGTGTTTCCCAGGCCGTTCAAGCTGCCTTCGAGGCGGAGGCCGAGGGCCCGACAGCACCACCCCATAACGAGCGTCGGCGCGCCGTCTTCCGTCAGGCGCGACAGGCCCTAGCGGGTCTCATCGGCGCCACGCCACAAGAGGTATCGCTTCAGCAGAACACGACTGAAGGCATAAACATCGTCCTCGGCGGCCTCGGTTTACGGCCGGGAGACGAGGTCATCACCTGTAGCCTGGAGCACCCCTCGGTGGTCGTGCCGGCCTACTACGCCCGCCAGCGCCAGGGGGTCGCTCTCAAGATTGTCCGCCTGTCCGCTGGCGATTCGCCGACTGACATCCTCGCCAAGTTCGAGGCGGAGGCCACGCCGGCCCTCAAGCTCATCGCCGTCTCTCACATCGCCTACGCCGGCGGCCTGATCCTGCCCATCCGGGAGCTGTGCCGGCTGGCGCACGACAGGGGCGGCTATCTTCTCCTCGACGCCGCCCAGTCGGTGGGGCAAATCCCCGTCGCAGCGGGAGAATTAGACTGCGATTTCTGCGCCTTTCCCGGCCACAAATGGCTCCTGGGGCCGGCGGCGACAGGCGCTCTGTTCGTCCGGCGCGACCTCATCGAGAGACTGCAACCGCCGAAGGTCTCCCATCACGCATCCGAGTTCTACAACTTCAGCGGCGAGTTCCGCCCCAAGGTGGACGACATCTCCAAGTTTGAGCTGACCACGGTCAGCGTTCCTTTGCTGGCCGGACTCAACGCCGCCATCGACTTCATCCGAGATATCGGCCTGGAAACGGTGCGGGACCACGCTGTCCGGCTCGCCCGGTACGCCACCGAGCGGCTGAGCCGGGTGCGTGGGATTCGCTTGGTCAGCGTTGCCGACCCCGAGGCTGTGGCCTCGGGTCTCGTCTCCTTCTCGCTGCCGCAGGTATCGCCGCAGATCATGACCGCTTACCTGTGGGAGCAGTCGCGCATCGTCGCCCGAACGGTGCCCGACGCCGGCTGCACACGCCTGTCCCTGCACGTGTTCAACACGGAGGCCGAAGTGGACGCCGTGCTGGAGCTCGTGGAAGAGCTGGCCCGAACCGGCTCCCCGGTCAGGGCCTTTCCCACCGCGCAGCTCGAGTGGCAGACCATGGTCGAACTGTGAAGGCCTGCGTCTTCCACGGTCCCGGCCGTGTGGAGGTGGAGTCGCGGCCGGAGCCGGCGCCCGGCCCGGGCGAGTTGCTGTTGCGCATGCAGGCGGCGGGCGTCTGCCATTCGGATATCCGGGTCTACAAGGGTGAAAAGCAGGCCCGCCCGGGCGTGATCCCCGGCCACGAGATCGTGGGGACTGTAGAGGCGCTGGGCGAGGGCGTCCAAGGCTTCACAATAGGGCAGAGGGTGGCCGTGTGTCCCATCATAGCCTGCGGGCGCTGCTACTACTGCCTGCGGGGTCTGCGTAACCGATGCCTGAAGCGCGTCACCCTGGGATACGAGGAGGACGGCGGCCTGGCTGAATACGCGCTGATCCCGGCCCCGCTGGTAGCTCTGGGCCACGTCTTTTCTGTACCCCAGGCGCTTCCGTCTGGGACGGCGGCGCTAATGGAGCCCCTGGCCTGCGTGCTCAACTCCCTGGAGACCTGCCGGCTGCGTCCCGGTGGCTCGCTGGTTCTGTTAGGGGCAGGCCCCATGGGGCTGTTGCACCTGCTGCTGGCCCGCGCGCTGGGCGTGGCGACTGTGATCGTAAGCGAAGTGCGAGCCGACAGGCTGGACTACGCCCAGCGCTTCGGCGCCACCCTGGCCCTCGACCCCCGGAGCGCCGACCTGAGGGGAAGCGTGCTGGAGGCTACCGACGGTCTGGGCGCCGATGCGGCCGTGGTCACCACGGGCGTCGCGGACCTGCTGGCGCCGGCCCTAAGCCTGGTACGACGTCAGGGCGTGGTTAACCTGTTCGCGGGCTTCCCGCCGGGAACGGCCGTCGACTTTGACGCCAACGCGGTGCACTACTCGGAGATACTCCTCACTGGGAGCCAGAACGCCACGCCGGAGCAGTACCGGCGGGCTCTGCATCTGCTGACCATGATGCCCCAGGCGGCGGAGATTAACACCCATGTCTTTCCGATAGAGGAAGGGCCCCAGGCATACAAATCGCGGCTGGCTATGGACGGCCTGAAGTCTTTGGTGATATTCTAGTGCGCGGACTTGCTCTGGATTAGCGGACGCTAAAAGAAGGAGGTCAACATGGTCCAAGAGCAGCAGTTGCCCAACTCCGTCAAAGAGGTCATGGAGGGCATGCCCACCGCCTTCCAGCCCGACCGGGCGGGAGGCGTGAACGCCACCATTCAGTTCAACTTCACCGGCGCCGAGACCGGCAATTGGACGGTCAAGGTGGCCGACGGCAAGTGTGAGGTGAGCCAGGGCAGCGCCGACAGCGCCACCGTCACCATCAACTCCCCCTCCGACGTCTGGCTGAAGATAAGCCGCCGCGAGTTGGACGGCGCCACTGCTTTCATGAGCGGCCAGTTCACGTTCACAGGTGACATGGGCGTGCTCATGCAGATGGGGAGCTGGTTCGGACAGGCCTAGGCCCTGGGAGTCCACTCTAGTCGCTAAGAAGGCTGCTTTCCGGGGGCTGGCCCGGCAGGGGTTAGCCCCCGGGAACGGCAGCGGCGCTGGGTAGACTAGCGTCTGCCCCCAAGATCAGTACTACATCGCCCGGGGACCCTAGGAAGGGCGCCGCCTCGGGGTCCGTGGCGTCTTTGATCCTGCTCGACGGGAGGTCCAGCCACTGGGCCAATCGCTGGGCGGTGTAGCTCTTACCCGACCGGTCGACGATGAGCGTGCTGTTGTAAAGTGCGCCGTTAGCATTTTCGTCGACGGCGATGCGGTCGGCGGCCAGCCCCTTCGTTCTGAGGAAAGAGGCGAACTCCCCGGCCAGGCCGGGAACCTGGGTCGCGTTCTGCACCTCAACCAGGGCGGCCTCCCCCTGAAGTTGCCCGTCACCGAACACGCTGGCCTTCAGCTCCTCCACCTGGTTCCAATCGGCCAGCAGCATAGCGCCGGGGCAGTTGGGGCAGGGGTAGGTCGCCTCGGCGATGGATACCATGCGAATGGTGTCGATGCCGATCTGCCTGGCCAGTAGAGCCAGGCCGCCGATCTTGTAGTTCGGGATGTCCGTCTTGACCGCATCCTTGTAACGCGTATACAGGCTCAGGGGGTTATCTCCTAGCAGGACCCCCAAGTCCATGGCCTTCTTGGCCGTGGACCTGATCACCAACTGCTGCCGTTCTATGCGCTTGAAGTCGTTGTCGCTGTGGCGGATGCGGGCGTAGGCCAGGGCCCGTTCGCCGTCCATGTGCTCCAGCCCGGGAAGGAACTCCACGGGGTAAGTGTCGCAGAACTTGCAGTCGCTGTAGATCGGGTCGTAAGCGTATTCAGGGACATCGACGTCGATTCCCCCTAGCTCATTGATGAGGTCGATGAAGTTGTTGAAGTCGAGGATCACGTAGTAGTCGATGGGAATGCCGAAGTTGTGCTCTACGGTGTCCTTGGCCAGCCCCGGGCCGCCGCCCGGATAGTCCTGGTAGGTGTACTGCCCCGTCTCCAAGGCCACATTGATCCGGTCCTTGATGTACCCCCCGTTCCCGTCCGGGATCTCCACCACCAAGTCGCGCGGGATGGAGAATATGCCGGCCGTCTTGCTGAACGGGTCCACAGTCAGGACAAACACGCTGTCGGTACGCGCAGGCATGTCCTCGGTCTCATCCCGGCGCCGGTCCAGCCCCAGGAACAGAATGTTATAGCGCTGGTTGATGTCCGCGTATGGGGGATTGTCGCCGGGGTCCACAAACGGCAGCTTAACCCCGATCTTGAGCTCGTTGCCCGGGAAGAAGATGCTGTCCGCCTGGGTGACCACCACCAGCAAGACATAGAAGGCGGCGACGCCGAAAAGGGCGATGCCGAAGATGAGGAGGGGGTTGTAGTGCCGGCGCTTGGGCGCCGCCGGTTCCGGCCGCGGCGGCCGTGACGGCCGCTCAAACGGCGGCAGGTCTCTGCTCACTGACCCTAACCTCCTCGCTCAAACCGCAGCCGTCTCGACGCCGGCCTCGGGCGCATGGCGGCCGCGGCTACCCCACCCCAACGGCGGTCCCGAGCGCCAACTGGAAAACCAGCGATTTCCCCACCTCCACCTCCTCGCTGCTCATTACATTACATCAGGAGCGAGGGCGTCCAGGTCTACATCCACCGGACCGGACGCCCTCGCCCACCGTAGCCCACACCGTTATCCAAAGGCATGGAATCTCCAGTGTCTTACAACGCCCACACACCGGCAAAAGTTTCTCTCGAATCGAACGCTCTACGGCACCAGCGCCCATTCCTCAGGCAAGCGGTAGCTGTAGACCGTGCTGGTGTGGCTGCGGCCGTCGAAGACGCGTCCGTGGCCGCTGCGGCGGATCTCCCGATAGCTATTCACTATCTGGACGATCCTCTTGGCCCTCAGGTTGAAGATAACAGCCCCGGCCTTCACCGGGCGGAGGCTGGCCTCTTGTGTCAGGTCGTCGACGACGCGGAAGACCGGCTGTCTGTACCGAGGCAGCGTGGTCAGCGCCTTGTGAATCGCCTCGTAGTGCCCCTTCGAGTTGTGTTCGTCAAATACAGCCAGGCCGTTGAGGACGTACTCGGACAGGTTTTGGTAGTAGGGCTCGGCGGCTCCCAGCAGATCCTCCACGGTCTGCGCATTGGCCGAGCATGCCGCCACCAACGCTGGCAGGGCGTCCCCGTGAGCTACGAAGCTTACGCCACCCCGTTGGTCGATAATGGTACAGCGCAGCACGTTCATGGCCGGTGGCAAGGAGATTGGGTGGGTTTGACCCGCAACCGGGGCTAGCGTAACATCGGCCTTCGAACCGTGTCAACGAAAACTCCCTCAACCCTCGCTTGAGGGCCTCAGCATGAGGTCCCATCGCCGATGCCAGGAACTTACGGCTGGGGCGGCGATATCTGGACAACAGCGGAGACATCGGGGTCTTCTTCTTGCGTCAGCCCTCACCATCGCTGGACTGCTGACGGTCGTCTGCGGCGGCGGTCAGCCGCCTCAACAATCGAGCCCCGCGGCCGGTGTGGTGTCTCCCGTGCCCAGCGACATCCCGCTGGACCTGGCCCAGGCCGGCAAGCTCTATCACGATGGCGATTTCGAAGGGGCCATGGTAATCTACTCCGCCGCCGCCCTGCGTGGTGACCGTGAGCAGCGCCAGCAGGCCCTCTGGAGCCTCGGCCGCGTCCAGTACTCTCGGGGCGACAACCGTGGGGCGGAGGGCGTCCTGAAGGCCTTCCTCGACTTACAGCCCGCCGCCGAGGCGGAGGCGCGCGCCTACCTGCTGCTGGGAGCGGCCCAATCGGCGCAGGGCAAGACAGCCGATGCCCGGGCCAGCCTGCTCCGCTACGTGGAGATGGGCGGGCCAGCGGCGCCCTACGCGCACCTGCGGCTGGCGGAGCTGGACAGCGCTGGCGGCGATCCAGGCGGGGCTATCAAGGAGGTGGAGACGGCCCTGGCGCAGGGGCCGCTTCCCGCCGCCGTCGAGACGGGGGCCCGCTTCGCCCGCGCCCGGTACAGGGACGCGGCCGGAGACACAGCGGGCGCCGTGGCGGACTCTGAGCAGCTGGCAAGCGACGCCGCCGCGGATTCCGACAAGGCAGAAGCGGTGTGGCAACTGGCCAGCCTATCGCGGCGGGTCGGCGATGCCCAGCAGTACCAGGCGGCGCTGTATTCCCTGGCCACGCAGTATCCCTGGCACGCCAGAGCACTGGAGTCCTTGGACCAACCGCAACTGGCGCCTCTGCCCGTGCTGAGCAACGCCCAGCGGGGGTTAGTGCTGTTCGACCACCGGCTCAACGACCAGGCGACTGAGGCCTACCGCGCTTCCCTGGCGGAGGATTCCAGCCCTGAGGCGCAGGCCGTGGGTCACTATCACCTGGGCGTCCTGGCCGAACGCGCCGGTGACCCGGACACTGCTCTGGCCGAGTATGAGGCGGCCCGCGCCGTGTTGGCGGCGGACCCAAGCCAGCCGATGTTTGCGCAGGCCTCCTGGGACAGGGCCCTTCTGCTGGAAGCCCAGGGGCGCCTGGACGAGGCGGCCGGCGCCTACGCTACTCTGGCCGACGCCGCGTCGGCAGCGGAGCAGGCGCCGGAGGCGCTGTTTCGGGCGGGACTAATCCGATTTCGCCAGGGGCGGATGGAGGATGCCTCCTTCTTGTGGCGGCGCTATCTGGGCGCAGCGGGCGCGCCGGAGGAGGAGGCCCGGGCCCACTTCTGGCTGGCTAGGGCGGCTGAAGCGGCCGGCGACGAGCCTTCCGCTGCCCGCGAACTCGGCCTGGCTGTGTCCCTCGCTCCCCTGGACTACTATGGACTCCGCGCCCGCGTCCTACTCGACGGCGATAGCTCGTCGGGCGAGTCGCGGGACACGATCCGGCGGCCCGCGCCGGACTGGGACCAGGTCGAGCGTTGGCTGCAATCGTGGGCGGGCCCGGAGGATTCCCCGCCGGGCAGCGCGCTGACGGACAGCGCGGCCTGGCGGCGGTCACTGGAGCTGGAGAGGGCTGGCCTAGAGGAAGAAGCCGGGAAGGAGTTCGCGCAACTCCTGGACGATGCGACCGGCAGGCCCTGGCGTTTGTACCGGCTGGCCCGCGCTCTGGCTGAGGAAGGGCAGGTGCCGGAGGCGGCGCGGGCCGCCTCGCGTCTCGTCGCTGGCCGGGCCGGCGCGTCGCGCGGGCTGCTGGCCCTGGCCTACCCGGGCGAGTACCTCGACCTGGCCGGCGAAGCGACCGACCAAAACGGCTTCTCTCCGCTGCTTCTCCTGTCCCTCGTCCGGCAGGAGAGCTTCTTCGACGCAGGGGCAGTCTCGGCGGCTGGCGCTCTGGGGCTGACTCAGGTCATCCCATCCACTGCTCAAGAGATCGCTGGCCAGCTCGGCGAAACCGCCTTCCGGAGCAGCGACCTGCTGCGGCCGCGGGTCAGCCTGCGCTTCGGGGCTCATTATCTGGGCTCGCAGTTGAAGGGCTTTGGCGGCGACCTGGCGGCGGCGCTGGCGGCGTACAACGGCGGCCCCGGCAACGCCGGTCGCTGGCTCCGGCAGGCCGGCGATGATCCCGACCTATTTGTGGAGACCATCGACTTCTCCGAGACCCGCGACTACGTGGAGCTGGTGCTGGAGAACTACGCCCTCTACCGCTACACGTACGGCCAGACCGGCCACCCATCGCTGGCGCTGCCCTGAGCAGGCGCGCTGGAGGCCGGCGCACTGGACGGCGATAGGGCCGCGCGCTACGATTGCCCTGACCTTCGAAGCGAATCGCCTGCTTGCATGCCGCCGACCAGCGTAACCGTCCGCGTCCCGGCCACCAGCGCCAACCTGGGCCCGGGTTTTGATTGCCTGGGGCTGGCCCTCGACCTCTGGGGCTCGGTCACCGTCAGCGAAGGGCTGGAGCGGCGAGAAAGTGGTGGCCCCTTGGACGGCATGGCCCTGGCAGCCGCCCGTCGTCTGTGGGAGGAGATCGGCCGTTCGCCTAGCTCGGGCCTGTGGGCCCGCTACCAGGGCGCCATTCCGGTGGCCCGCGGCCTGGGCGCCTCGGCCGTGGCCCGAGTGGGCGGGCTGAAGGCCGCCAACGCCCTGGCCGGCGATGCGCTGGACCGAGAGGCGCTCCTGACCCTGGCGACCGAGCTGGAGGGCCACGTCGACAACGCTGCTCCCGCCCTCTTCGGCGGCCTTCAGGTCGCCGTGCGGGACGGTGAGCAAGTGCTGCATCTCAATGTGTCGCTGCCGCCGGACCTGCGGGCCGTGCTGTTCGTGCCTGAGCTGCGGATGCCCACGCAGGAGAGCCGCCGCCGCCTGCCCCGTTCCCTCTCGCGGGCGGACGCGGTGCACAACATCGGCCGGGCGGCGCTGCTGGTGGCCGCCCTCGCCCAGGGCCGGTACGACCTGCTGGACGCGGCCACCCAGGACCGCCTGCACCAGCGCGCCCGCTCGCAGCTGTTTCCGGCCATGTACGCCATCTTCGACGCGGCCAAGGAGGCCGGCGCCCACTGCGCCTACCTGTCGGGAGGGGGCTCGACCATCTGCGCCCTGGCCAGCGGCGGCGAGGAGGCCATCGGCGAAGCGATGGCCCAGGCGGCCCGCAGCCGTGAGGTGGCCGGCGAGGCGATCATCACCGCGCCGACGGAGAAGGGCGCGGAGGTCGTGGAGGGGGCGTGATGGAAGGACGGCTGGCCCTCACCCCGGCCCCTCTCCCGCGCGGCGGGAGAGGGGTGTCCGCCATAGGCGGACGGGGTGAGGGTATGTGGGGGGTACCCTGGTGGCGCTGATCGTTCAGAAGTACGGCGGCACCTCGGTGGGCGACGCCGAGCGGATCAAAGCCGTCGCCCGACGCATCGCCCAGCGGCTGAAGGGCGGCGACCGGCTGGTGGTGGTCGTTTCGGCGATGGGCCATACGACCGACGAGCTCATCGACCTGGCCGGGCAGATGACAGGTGACCCGGAGGCCAGGGAGCTGGACCTGCTCCTGTCCACGGGAGAGATCGTCTCCTCGACCCTGCTGTC
>Ga0105164_10002029_pt1 | contig 12638 bp, 8 predicted proteins | sample VDWuncwatermetaG_FD_89674 | JGI IMG/M metagenome (GOLD analysis project Ga0105164, IMG submission 89674) | Wastewater microbial communities from Netherlands to study Microbial Dark Matter (Phase II) - VDW unchlorinated drinking water | ecosystem: Environmental > Aquatic > Freshwater > Drinking...
CGCGTCACTTCCACGCCACACTTATCGCAAGCGATCTCCTTGTATCGAATTTTCTTGTACTTGCCGCAATAACACTCCCAGTCTTTGCTGGGCCCAAAAATTTCTTCGGCAAACAATCCAGATTTTTCTGGTTTTTGCGTACGATAGTTAATGGTCTCCGGTTTTGTCACTTCTCCATAACTCCACCGGAGAATATCCTCGGGGGAGGCGAGTTTTAAACGAATTGCGTCGAAGTCGGTTGTACGAATAGGATTTAACATAATGGCGAATGACGAATGTCTAATGACGAATCAAGCATGAAATATTGAATACCGAAGGTGAAGTTAAAATTTTTTATTTTTGCAATTTGATTCTGATTTCGCCATTCGGATTTCGGATTTATTCCGACTGCTGAGTCGACGCACTGATGGCCCCCAAATTTCTGGGCCGCCGATCATCGCCATCATCAGCAGACTCGACAATGCGCTTTCCGTCTTTTAACAATTCAACATCCAGGCACAAGCCCTTCAATTCCCGTACCAGTACATGGAACGACTCCGGAACATTGAGCTTCCGGATCGGATCCCCTTTAATAATCGACTCATAGGCTCGGCTGCGCCCAGGAACATCATCAGACTTAATCGTCAAAATTTCCTGCAGCATGTGCGCCGCGCCATAGCCTTCCAATGCCCACACTTCCATCTCTCCAAACCGCTGCCCCCCAAACTGGGCTTTTCCACCCAACGGCTGCTGCGTAATCAAAGAGTAAGGCCCAATACTGCGCTGATGAATCTTATCTTCCACAAGGTGGTTGAGTTTCAACATGTACACGATCCCTACGGTGACCGGGTTATCAAATTCTTCCCCGCTGCGTCCGTCATAAAGGCTCATCTTGCCATCGGCCGAGAGCCCGGCTTTCACCAATTCTTCTTGGATTGTCCCGTCGGGCACTCCATCGAGCACCGGAGTAGCAACCGTGTATCCCAAGCGGTGCGCAGCCAGCCCCAAGTGCGTTTCCAGAATCTGCCCCAAGTTCATACGGCTCACCACACCCAAGGGACTCAAGATAATATCAATGGGTCGGCCATCGGCCAAATATGGCATTTCTTCGACCGGCACAATCGTGGAGATCACTCCTTTATTCCCGTGGCGACCCGCCATCTTGTCTCCGACCTGAACCTTGCGTAAACTTGCCACCGATACCTGAATAGTCTTAATGACTCCGCTTGAAAGTTTATCCCCTTGATCACGGGAGAAAATTTTGATATCCACCACTTTTCCGTGTTCACCGTGCTCCAAGTAGAGAGAACTGTCTCGCACGTCCTTGGCTTTTTCTCCAAAGATCACACGAATGAGTTTTTCTTCGGCCGAAAGTTCTGTTTCTCCTTTAGGAGTAATCTTTCCGACGAGAATATCGCCAGAAGACACTTCAGCGCCAATACGCACAACACCCTCTTCATCAAGGTCTTTGAGCTTTTCTTCTCCGATGTTCGGAATATCTCCGGTAACTTCTTCGGGGCCGAGCTTTGTGTCGCGCACGTCGATTGAATAATCTTCAATATGAATGGAGGTATATCGATCGAGCTGAACCAGGCGCTCCGAAATAATAATCGCGTCTTCAAAGTTGTTTCCTTTCCAGGGCATGAAGGCCACCAGAAGATTTTGACCAAGCGCTAATTCTCCATTTTCCATCGAGGGGCCATCCGCCAGGATGTCGCCTTTCTTCACCTTGTCGCCCGAGGTCACTCGCACGATCTGGTTCATACAGGTCGAAGCGTTTGAGCGCATGAACTTCTGCACGCGATACGTTGTGCGCGGAAGTTTATCGTATTCTACAACAATCGATCGGCCGTCGGAGGAAACGACTGTTCCGGCGTCTTCCGCGGCAATGAGGTGCCCGGAATTACGCGCAACGTCTTCCTCCACCCCAGTGCCCACGACCGGCGCTTGCGGGCGGATGACACTCACGGCTTGCCGTTGCATGTTTGTACCCATCAATGCCCGGATGGCATCATCATGTTCTAAAAATGGAATAAGCGCGGTGGCAATAGAAACAATTTGTTTGGGCGACACATCAACGTAATCCACCTGATCAATACTCTCCACGTCCGGACGCAAATGTTTGCGCACTTCCGCTTTCTCCACAGAAAAATTTCCTTTTGCATCAACCGGTGTAGTGGCAGCGGTGGTAATATGACGCTCTTCTTCAAAGGCATCCATATACCGCACTTCGTTGGTCACATGCATACCACCGCTGGAATTTTTTTCTACTTTCAAATACGGTGTTTCGATAAATCCATATTCATTGATACGAGCGTAGCTCGAAAGGTGCCCCACTAACCCAATATTCGGTCCTTCCGGAGTAGCAATGGGACAAATTCTGCCATAGTGTGTTTGGTGCACATCGCGCACATCAAACCCGGCGCGTTCGCGGCTTAACCCTCCGGGGCCCATCGCGGACAAGCGACGCTTATGCTCAAGTTCGGCCAGTGGGTTCGTCTGGTCCATGAATTGTGAAAGTTGCGAACTCATGAAAAATTCTTTCACGGCACTCATAACAGGACGTGCGTTAATGAGCCGACTGGGGGTGAGGCTGGTCACATCCATGGTGCTCATGCGGTCTCGGACAATGCGCTCCATGCGGGCAAGCCCCACGCGGAATTTGTTCTGCACCAGTTCCCCCACCGCGCGCACGCGGCGATTCCCCAAGTGATCAATATCGTCTTCCATCTCTTGGGTAATATTCAGTGCAATCACGTGCCGCAAAATGGCGATGATGTCCTCGCGGCGCAAAATGCGTGTTTCTTTGGTGTTGGGAATATCAAATCCAAACCGTTGATTCAGCTTATAGCGCCCTACACGGCCGAAGTCATACCGATCAAACCGGAAAAACATCGATTGAATAAGGCTCCGCGCATTGTCCACGGTGGCCAAGTCCCCCGGGCGGATGCGCTTGTACACTTCTTTCAATCCTTCCGCTTCGCTCTTGGAAGGATCTTTGGTGAGCGTCATTTGAATGTATTCCAATCCTTCTTGTTGCGCTTCAATTGAAAATGGCTTGCCATCAATGCCGGTTAAATTCTGGAAGAGCGCATAAATCTCTTCATTCGTTCCAAACCCAAATGCGCGCAAGAGGCTCGTGGCAGCCACCTTGCGCTTGCGGTCAATACGTACCCAGATCACCTTGTTGCCGTCTGTTTCAAACTCCAGCCATGCTCCGCGGTTGGGGATGACTTTTGCTCCATAGTACTTTCGGGCGCGAATCGCTTCAGAAGTAAAAAAGACACCAGCTGAACGGATGAGTTGGCTCACCACCACGCGCTCAATCCCGTTGACAATAAAAGTGCCGCGGTCAGTCATGAGAGGAAAGTCGCCCAAGTAAATTTCTTGCTCGCGGTGTTCATCCGTGCGGCGATTGGTGAGGCGAGCGGTCACGCGCAACGGTGCCTCGTACGTAATATTCTTTGCCCTACTCGTCACTTCATCAAACTTGGGTTCATCGAGCGTAAACTCCCCCAACCACAATTCCATTTCGCGCCCGGTAAAATCTTTGATGGGCGAAACTTCTTCAAATAATTCTTTGAGTCCTTCATCAAAAAACCACTGGTACGAACTTTTTTGCACTTCGATGAGGTCCGGCACGGCGATCGCATCGTGCTTGGTGGTGAAGTATTTTCGTTTCATAATAAAAAATGAAGAGATGAGGATGGCAAGAATTACAAAAATCCGTTTAGACGCAAAAAAGCTCGGCATTTATCCACATGCCGAGTTTCTCGAGTACTATTTGTTATTGATAGATAGGCTCACGAATGAAGGTGAAGCCGTAATGACCTCGCATTTTAAGCGGGGGTCACACAGGATCACTGATTATTTGTGAGATTTTTTTGTACTTTGCTTATTGACATCTTTAACAGAGCAAAGTTATTTCAGTCAAGACTATACCACGGGAGAAATAGGCTGTCAAGAGCCAGTCTTCGTTGTTCAAAAAAACACTCGGCATCTGTAACCAGAACTGCCGAGTGTTTTTTTGTCGTCATTCTGAGCTACAGCGCCTGCCTGCGGTAGGCAGGAAGAATCTGGTCGTGATCTATATTGAATTAACGGTGGCTGACCCCATTTTCTGCATTTTCTGCTTCATTACTGTGATACATAGATATAAATTATTGTATCATAGGAAGCGTACTATATAATAATAGCACATTAATGATTAAAACACAACACTCGGCCCTATTTCCCCAGAGCTCCGCAGAGCGGATAACTGTGAATTGATAAGGGTCAAACGGTGTTGAGGCTCCGTATCTTCTGCTCTAAAATCTTCTTAAACCCCTTCAAATGCATGGCATGGGAATGGGGCAAGAACTCCTTGAGCTCCCCCCGAAAGTCAATCGTTGTGGTTTGGAGCAATGCGAGTACGGCATCGAGGTTCTTTTTCTCTTTCACCACTGGATGTCTGCCGGAGAGCAAGAAAAAATAGTCGTAAAAATCTCTGGGCTTATGGCGCGCAATCAACGCCTTCATCTTCCCTCTAATAATCTCCTCGACACTCATGTGCACGAGTGAATACGCGCCGATGTAGTCACCATCAATAGATGTCCGTACGCCTTTGAGTGCTCGGCTGCGACGAAGAGAGACTTCGATACGAATGGAGGACTTCTGTTCATAAGCATTAAAGACGGCCGTGCCTAAATATCCGCCGGACGTATTTTTGCCTTCGAGCAATTCTATACTGATGCCGGTATTCTCGATGTCCGCCAGCGTGTCAGTAAAAAGTTCCTCTACTTCTTGCTGCGTGATATTGATACCGGTAAAATCCAAATCCTCCGAGAAGCGCGGACTATGGAGCACGATCCGCAGAGCCGTCCCGCCCTTAAACAGTAATCGTTCGCTGCCTGGGCGTTGGTACAAAAATGAAAGGAAGAGGTGCTGGCAATATTCCCGCACCACATTTTGCATCGAAGTTTGCATCTGCTTAGTAAATTTTTCCAGGTTTCTGATACTCAACATAGATATGCTTGATGAGGCTGAGCATGCCGGGACGTTGGAATATCTTAGCGTATGCAATCAATGCTGACTTGTTGATATTGCGCAGCTCCAGCCGGTCGTTTAAGGATAATCGTTTCAAGTCGACAAAGTAGAGATAATCTGCCAGTGCTTTTTCCGGCTCGGCAATGAGGACTTTGTCTTTATGGATGATCTGCAAACCATAGCCGGTGAACGCTTCCTTTTTGATGCGCCGGTAGCTGAAATCTCCTTTCGGTGTTTCATACTCCCGCGTTATTTTGGTCGTGACCGAAGTGGTCGTGTAGACGACTTCTGGAATAATGCCATAGTGAGAAAGAGCGGTGTTCAAGGAAACATAGGATGGCTGGTATAATCGGTTCGCGATGAAAAAATTGGAAACATAACTCTGTTTGACAATATAGAAACCATTCCGCAGTTTTACAAAAAGTCCGCTGCGAAGATTCGTATTGATAAAAAGCGAGGCAGTGCCTCGAGAGACATCAAACAGATCACAAAATTCCCGCGGCGTAAACAGTTCAAAATCATGCTCTATTAATTTTTCCTGCACTTCAAGGCGTTTCAGTTTTTTTAGCATAATATAAAGAAAGTGAAATGGCACGTTGTCAGTATACAACGCTCCACTCCCGCTGTCAAACAAAGACCCCGCGGCTGGGGGTTGACCCAGGCCGCGGGGGTTCATATTCGGATCGCTTCGCAGAGCTTAATTTACTGATCTTGCTTGTCTCGCTTATCTTGCTAGTTACCACAGTAACGGTGGCGGACCCCAGTATTCCCAGGAATTTCTAAACTCTTTTTCCGGTCTTTAATATTTCTTGAGAAAATGTCGACCAAGGGTCGCTGAGATCGCGTGGATGGAGAGGGTGTGCTTCAATCAACGGATTGATGGTATCTGCAATACGATTTAAGAGAACACTCTCTTTAGTAAAATCTTTTCCAAAGCGAGCAGATACAACCGCCACATCGATATCACTCCACAGTCGGGGATTTCCACGGGCATAAGAACCAAAAAGATAGACCGATTGCACAGGAATTCCCGATGCTGAAAGCTTTTTTTTAAACACCCGTGTCGCGACACGCGCTTGGCGAATGGTTAAGAGGGGTTTTGGAGCCATAAGAGAAATGCTTGTGCCTGATGAAGATGCGTTCGTGTAAACGCTGCAGTCGCACGCTTGTAAAAATTGTATTTGTAGTCATCGTATCGGGCACGGATATTAAAAGTATTCACCTCGCGTAAATAATCTTCCTGATCGGTAGAAAGCAACACGTTAGCAACGCGAGCAAGTGTCACGAGGTCGTGTGTGTATGGTGCTGGAGCATCGGTGGCGGCAACGACCATCGCCTTGAGGCGTTTCTCAATCCCTAAATGAAGAAAGAACAAACATGGAGCATAGCGTTTGTTCTTCAGTAACGACTGCGCGGTCTTCAAATCTTCTTTCGATTGTTTAAACCAAAAATGGGCGATGTCCTTGGAGTCCATACGATGTCATAGTATCACAGGAATTCAAAACAAACAACTACTGTCACAAACCCCCGTGGCTGGAATTGACCCAGGCCGCGGGGGGGGGTTGTGATTTGTGATTTCTATTGTAACGGTGGCTGACCCCGTTTTCGTTTTCACGGTTTCTTGACCCCGGTTTCTGCTACGGTGTTGGCATTGGCCGGCGGAGGAGCATCATTGAAGAGTAGTTCGTAAATCCAGGCTTGCCCCTGATAGGGGTTGTGGGGAAAGCAATATAAGTTTTATCGTCCACAGATGCGCCAGATACGCCTGCCACATTTTGCCCTCTGGTACTCATTAATACACCATATTGAACGGGGGTTAAAACATCACCAGAGCTACTAAAGCCTTGTGCGGTGTTCACGCATAGGATGTAGCCTTGGTCGCGTCCGGATAAGTCTATTGGTACAGTTGGGTAGGTTGAATCACAATTAAAAGTATCTATCCTTGGGCCCATGATCATTGTGCTAAATAACGGCGACCCCCTACTGTCAATCGATAGTTTACCCAACAATCGATACTCATACCCCGCATCAAACTGGGTTGCGGTTCTAGGATATATAGCTCTATAAGCAGTGTCAAAAGAAACAGTAATTGGCGTAGTGGGTCCATTAAACAACACCTCCCATCCGCCATTTCCGGTTGTCGCACCAGTCCCTCCGCCAATAAGAGAATCACTCCAACTCTTAATACAAGACGTGCCAATACAAAATGCATTCGAGTTCGTTGCCGGATTTGCAATGATAAGCGGCGCGGTCATTGAGACCGTGGAGCTAATCCCACCTTGAGCAAACAATGATCCCAGCACACTCAAAGCGACGTTCGTGGGAGAAGAATTTTCTACCGTCAACGCGGTCGCACCCTGACTGGAGCTACCAAGTCTCAAAGGACCGCTCTTCCGTTGCTCCTTATCTCCTTGATTTAAGGGCGCTGCGACATTATTGCCCGGAGGTGGGGAGGTCGGGCCAGCGAACACGCTATGCAATCCAAATGCGCCTAACACACTCAACACGAGCGCAGAGGCCACAATCAGTGCTATATGAGAACGAGGAATGTTCATAGAGCATAACACGAACACCACGAATAAGTGATGCGAATACCGCGAATACGATCGAGTTTATTCGTGGTATTCGTGTGCCCGTGCTGTTGTTAAGGATGTGAAGTATTCGTGTTATCCTATTGTGCTTTTTGTGTCCGGTTCACTTCGCTCGCTTCAAATTCTTTTACATCGCGCACATTCACTTTGGCATTCACAGTCACCAAGTCGCCGAGGCCTAAATCTGATAACACCAGCGATGTGAGACTATACGGCATCGGAGCAGATGGAGTTGCTACTCCGGCGGCATCGGCTTGTGTGAGAGCCGCGCGATAGGCTTCGCTTTCCTTCTGAATTTGTCCTGCGGATTTAAAGTTGAGTTGTTGTAGCACTGTTGTTCCTCCCACTTTTACGACACGCTCGGTTGGCCCCTGAGCATCCAACGGGTTCGATGAAAATGGTGCCGCTTCAATCACAAAGCTATCAGCACGTACTTCTTTCACTGTTCCGCTCAAGGAGAATACTTCTTCTGGAGCAGCGGGAAGCACCTTCGAAACTTTATCGCGCGCAGCGATAAGCGCTTGCCGAGCACCGATTGTCTGTCCGGCTAAAAACCCTACAGAAAACAAGGTGATCGACAGCACCATGAGCGCGACAACGCCCACGAGTGTTAAAAATGTTGTTTGGCTGGACCATTTGAACATAGGATGGAATACGAATCACTGACCGAATGATGTCCGAATTTGACCGAATAACCACTCGAAGCGATTCAGAGATTATGATGATAATAGTATAGCACAAATTGTTTACAAGGTGTACTGAGATTGTGGATTCGCTTTTATTCGGTCTTATTTCGGTCAGTGATTCGTACTCCTACGGCGCCCGGCGCTTAAACTCCACGCTCTGCACACTCAAGCAAGACTGTGCGCAACTCGGAGTAGAACAGTCATTGGTTGAGGGGGCAGTCACACAGGGGAGATTGGGTGCCGGGCTCGGTGGAGTTGTTGTTGCAGAACCAATGGTCACTGTTGTTGGAGAGGCAGAGTATCCGTCTTGGTCCACCACGGTCAGAACGATATTCTTACTCCCGCCATCCAAAAATTGGTGTGTGGGATGGACTTTAAGATCTTCGTCGTACAGCGCGGGTGCTGTTGTGGTAGCGGGGCTGACAAAAATCCAATAACTGCGTGCGCCGAGTGCCTTTTGATTTGCATCCGGCCCCCACACACAGGACAATGCTGTGCCGGTTTGATTACTATCAGTGTAACAGACAGAATTGTTGTCAAACTTCACCGCCGTATTCACCAGAATTACTTTTTCACTCTGACTAAATCGTGCGATGGGGTCATCATGTCGGGGTGTTTTAAAGACTTTCACATCCGACCAAGCAGACTCTCCGCCGTTTTTGTCCCATACCTTCACGCGCCATTGGTACTGTGTCCCCCATGTCAGTGGTGTTGTGCCTGTGTATTGTTTTGTAGAGGCTGTGCCAGTGCCGTCAAAACACCAAAGCGCATTGGTGGCTTGTGCACAAGTGTCTTTGTTATTCATTTCCGCCGGCGTTGTTCCAATGGAGTACACCTGGATGCGATACGCGCTTTGCTCTTCCGGACTCACGGGCGGGGCTGGATTTTTCCCAATATCATAATCGCTAAACGTCCACTTCAATGTCGGCTTCAGAGCCTGGCTCGCTGCCCCCGGCTCGGTACGATTATACGCAAATCGATCGGGGTTGCAGGTATCTTCTCCTCCAACAATCGCCGCTGGCCGCGCTGTCTTATCACTGCGAATCGTAATGGGGTGATAATCCTGCACGGGGTTCGGGTCATCCGGAGTCCCAGGGTCGGCCATACAATCGGTGGCTACGTTGGACCCCGGAGTACGGATCAACCGCGACTGATTCCCGCGTACTGGGTAGTCTAGGGCAACCGTCGGCGCGGTGTTCACGAAATAGCTATACACTGTTTGTGCCGAATTGATTGTTGTGCCGCTCGCTGGCTCGGTGAGGAACAGTTTTCGTACATACGACCCAGAGCCCACACTCGCTGGAGGCGGTTGTGGATTGTTGATGGTCGGCACCCCCACCTCAAAAGGAGGATCAATTGCCGTGGCTGTTCGCTTTTCAGTCTTACCAATAACAACCCTGCGCACTCTTTCGTAAGCCGCGTGGAGTACGTTGGTGACATTCACGTCGCGTAAATCAAACTGCAGATTACCACCAGGGCTTTTTACTGTGTAATCCACATCGGTTTGCCCTGGGTTTATAATATTGACTGTTTGTTCATCGCGGGTGTTCACCGCTAAACTACCCGTCTTTGTGGGCGTGGCGGTCACATCCGTGGTTCGCGGCTCAAGAGAGCCCGGGATACCCCGTTGCAATGTTCCCAAGAAACAACTCACACACGTTCCTGCCTCGCCCGTCGGACGATTTTGCTCGGTCTGCCCGGACTGCAACGGCGTGAGAGGCCCACAAATCGGCTCTATTTGACCTGGGGCACTGACTTTTGGTCGGGTTGCCGGCGCGGGGATACTGCAACCAACACTCGCGGCAACTTGCTGCCCACCACTCACGAGCGGCGTGCCATTAGCATCGGTGACTTGAACGATCGTACATTTTGTCACACTCGCCGTCTCCGGACGAAATGGTTGCAGACACAATGCTGGCTTCGTGGGAGTAAGAACGGTCAGCGGTATGGTAATCGGCACGTTGATACTTCCTTCTGTGCTCGATGTTGCGGTCACCACAATGTTATTCACCGGCCCCGGAGAAGCATCGTTCGCAACCGAAATCGTCAATGGAATATTGTTCTTGTTGGGCCCTCGGTGTCCGCCTGTTTCTTGTTGCCGGGTCATGACAAAGCGAATACCCTTGCCTTTACCGTGAGATTCATCGTCAGCGACTTCATCGTCGCCGGTGTCTCGATTTCCTGGGTTCGGTAACTTAATGTCAAGTCCCACTCCGGTCTGAACACTGCGGTGGTCCGGCAAGCGCAGGTCAACAGTAGTGCCATTGCGAGAGTGTCGCCCCCGTTTGGTCACCACATCAAGGTTGACCACACAGCTCTTGCCCGGCTTCAATTTCACGCGGTCTCCTTCAAATTCAAAGTGACAATCGCTACTGGCATGCGAAGTGATTTCTAATTCCAATGGCTCTGGTGGTTTTGGCGAACAGAGAATATACGCCGTTGTGCTCTGTTCATCGCCAAACGTGAGTGGATGCGTCGGCGAAATGTTGTCCAATGGGTGATGATACTTCTGGCGAAGCGCTATGCGATTCGGATCGGTCTCCGAATCGGTGTAGACGTAGTCTGAACCAATGGGTGTGCTCTCGCTCCCCGGCTGCGGGTTCCCCTGTGCATCCGCTCGGTAGCACGCGTAGAAAACCGTGTCCCCGGACGCGGATTGCATGGAGATGGCTGCGTATTCCAGCCTGTGTAAATCTCCTGGCGGGGTGGGGGCCACCATAAACTGCCCGACTGGGCTCCACGCACCAGAACCCAATGTTCCTAATGCATCTTGAATCAGCACGCTCCAAGTATAATTCTGGCCCGCAATGAGTCCAGAGGCGGCCGCAATACTCAATTTCCCATCAGTACTGGAGGTTGGAGCGGGTGGTTGGAACTGCGTTTTAGCGCAATCTCCGCCTGCTCCGGCAGTACACGTTTGGTCAATCACGATATTTCCACTTGCGTCTTTAACAACAAGTCTCCACGATGTTTGAGCATTTGTTCTTCCTTGAGAATCATACACCCAACTAAACACGGGTCTATTGTCCACTACCTGTTCACCTGTGCGCGGTCGATTAATCCCAACCCAAGGCAACGAATCGTACATCATATTTAAGAAACTCACTCCGTACCCATGGACTGCGTCGCGGTTCAAACGAGCAATTTGAAAATGATTTCCGAGTGTCCGAATAACCGCATTGCCACCCCACGTCGGATCAATTACGCGAGTTTGAAAACTGGAACACTTCGCATCACTGCAAATTCCCAAAATCAAACTCCAGGAGAGAGAATATCCTGTTTGATACAAAAATATCGGACGCTCACCCGCCATCGAAATAGCAGTGAGCTGATTATGGTCATCTGCTGGCCCAACCACTTGATTGATAATCTTGGTAGTACTATTGGGGCAGGGTGATGCTGGCGTGAGCGCATCGCAAAATATAAATTTCACCCTCAGCGCTTCGCTGGCACCCGGAGCACCCTGGATGCCATAGGCGATCACGAGTTTCCCAGCGTTCACTTCAAGCAGAGGCGGAGGAGGTGTGGTGCGACTATAGGTATCACTGGCCACATTCTGAGTAGAACAAGCAGTCGAGGAGCCAATCAGAGAGGGCACGCAAGACACCACACGCAATGTGTACCGACTGCCATCTTTAATTTCGTAAGCAGTGATCACAGACCCGTTAATCATCTGCGCCGGGCTTGTCCATTCAACATCATAGAGCCCATTGTCCAGCAGCGTTGAGCGCGGGTTTGGGCAAAGATTCGTTGCGGTCGAGGCGCCACAAGCGACAATTTTTAATTTCCACGCATCCGTGCTTCGATCGGCATTAAAGCGATACAGTAAGATCGGTTTCCCGTTATCGACGGCCAACGCCGGGGGCTCGAGTACCATCCCCGTGGTGTCTGTTGACGTATCGACAACCGTTTTTGTCACTGTTGCACAAGCGTCGTCATCGCACCGTGCTAATTTAATCTGTGTCGGCCAATCATTCACAAGATACGCGACCAATGGCCGCCCACCGATCACCTGTACATTGGATTTTGGTACGTTGCTATCAATGACCTTGAGTCTCGGTGCAGAACAATCGTCTGTGTCGCACAATGCCAAGGTTAAATCTGATGTATTGGGCGGAGTGTCCTTTGTTGAATTAATCGCAATGACCGGCTTCCCATTATTAAGAGTGAATGTGTCCCCGAACTGATACCACCCGCGAAACGCGCCATCGCTCGCATAAGTACCCGCGCCATCAAAGGTAATAATATCATTGGCATCTCCCAAGATAAGTTTACTGAGTTTTAAATTCGATTGAGTATAATCGCGAGGAATTTCTTCGCTCAAAGCACGATATGCTCTATTATTTACAATATTTTC
>Ga0105164_10002030_pt1 | contig 12631 bp, 14 predicted proteins | sample VDWuncwatermetaG_FD_89674 | JGI IMG/M metagenome (GOLD analysis project Ga0105164, IMG submission 89674) | Wastewater microbial communities from Netherlands to study Microbial Dark Matter (Phase II) - VDW unchlorinated drinking water | ecosystem: Environmental > Aquatic > Freshwater > Drinking...
AAAACTGGCTGAACTCTGTTATGCTGGCACGGGGCATAACGAAATATCTCTGGCATCTCTTTCTATTAGCGATTATCCGTTTTTAAAACAATTAATGGAACAAATGAACTGTGTCTTTCGCCCACGGTATGTAAACGTTTCATTCCCTTCCCTGCGGGTAAATGAACAGCTTGTTCTTTTACCTTCCATGCTTAACACTGTCCGTAAGTCAGGTCTTACCCTTGCGCCTGAGGCGGCAACGCAGACCCTCAGGAAAATCATTAATAAAAATATTACTGATGAAGACCTCTACAACGGTATTGAGGAGGCATTTAAGCAGGGTTGGAATTTGGTTAAGTTATATTTTATGGTTGGGCTTCCTACAGAAACAGATGACGATATCAATGCGATTGCAAGGCTCGTCTACAATGTTTCTGATTTGAAAAAAGGTATAAGCGGCGCTTTTGGGAAGGTCAATATTAGTATTGCACCCTTTGTGCCTAAGGCGCATACCCCTTTTCAATGGGAACCTATGGTAACTCTCCAGCGGATAAAAGAGATCAGGAATAGATTGTTTGATAGGATTAGGCGAAAATGTATTTCCATCAAATTTCATAATGCTGAACGCAGTATTTTGGAAGGGATATTTGCAAGGGGAGACAGAAGATTGGGAAGTGTCATTTACAAGGCATGGCAGGAGGGGTGCAAATTTGATGCTTGGGGGGAACATTTCCACTTTCAAAAATGGCTAGACGCTTTTCAAAAAGTCGGGATAGACTGGACTTTTTACGTACACCGTCAAAGAGGTGAAGATGAGGTTTTCCCTTGGGATCACATCAATTGCGGCGTTTTAAAGCCATTTCTTATGCATGAAAAACAGAAATCTTTGAACGAGGAAATCACACCCGATTGCCGGATAGACGAATGTCCTGAATGCGGGAGCTGTGAGCGTTCTCGGAATTTTTGTACTGTATAGCGCTTCATTAAGTTGAGAAAATTGTTTATGGCGTGTGTCTGTATTGGTCTTGGTTCAAATGTGGGAGATAGGGCAAGGAATCTGGTCTATGCTTACGATCGTATAATTGCCCTCCGTGGCATACAACTTTTAAAGCTTTCGCGATTTTATGAAACAACGCCAGTGGGTGGGACTCCGCAGCCGATGTTTTTGAATGCCGCCCTTAGTATTGAAACCACATTGACTCCTCATCAATTACTGAAAGAATTTCAGCATATCGAGAGATTCATGGGCAGGGTTCGTACCGTAAAATGGGGGCCAAGAAATATTGACATTGATATCTTGCTCTATGGGGATAAAATCGTAAACGAGGATCAATTGAAAATACCTCATCCACTGATGCATACACGATTATTTGTCTTGGAGCCATTAATTGAAATTGAGCCGAACATCGTCCATCCCCTTTTTAACAAAACGGTTCTTCATTTGTATAAAAATCTCAAACTTCATTAACCTTTTATGACGTAAATGAACGTATGTTTTCAAGATTAGACAATTATATATTGAGGGCTTTTATTCCAACGTTTTTCATGTGTCTCATCATTATTTCAGGAATATACGTTATCGTTGACCTCCTTCAGAAATTAGGAGAATTTGTGGATATGGGAGGAGATGCCTTTAGCACAGGGTTGCGTTATTATACATATCTCTTTCCTGTGATTATCTTTCAATTTTTTCCTGCTATTACTTTGATAGCAGTCTGTATTGTTCTTGTAAGAATGGCTAAAAACCGAGAAATACTAGCTATGCAGGTTGCCGGTATCTCACTTTACAGAATATTGCTTCCTATTTTTATCGTTACGGTTTTTATGTCCTTTGCCTCTTTTGGAGATCAGGAGTGGATTATCCCACGATTTGGGCAAAGGCTAGAAACCTTACGGCAAACCTCTTTCAACAATACTTTCCAGCAGAATCTCCTGCTCGATGATAAGGAAAACAGAACCTTAGTGCGTATTTGGAAATATAATAATAGGACACAACAGATGAAGTCGGTATTTATCCTTGCAAGGTATGAAAATGGGAAAAAGAAATTTACCATTAACGCTGATGAGGGAAGATGGTTGGGAAACAATACATGGTTGCTTACCAAAGTGGTAAAACATATTTACGACGAGCGTGGAAGGTGGATAGCGCCAGTACAGCAAATAGACAACTTGGAATTTGAGTCCACCATAACTCCTATTGAACTTGGGAAAATAAAATTAGACCCAAGTTTGTTAAATTTTGAGCAATTAAAGGAACTTTGTAAAAACGAACCCGATAATCCAAGAAATAGTATGCTGTTTCATTCGAGGCTTGCTTATACCCTTACACATTTTGTGTTACTTTTATTAGGTATACCAATGGTAGTCGGATTTGAAAGATTAAGTAGAAATTTATTTTTACGGGTAGGTTTTTGCGTTCTTATTTGTGGTATTTTCTATTCGCTGTCCTTTGTATGCTCTAACCTTGGTAATACGGGAATACTTCACCCTATATTAGCGGCATGGTTACCTATTGTTATCTTCGGCTCTGTAGGCTTGTTATTTTTCGACATGATGAAAATGTAATGTTCATCAGTGAATTTTTGCATACCTTTTTAGACCTCTTTTATCCCAGAACCTGCCTGCATTGTGATCGAAGTTTAAATGATTCGTACGAACTCTATATTTGTGAGGATTGTAAAAAACAGATCCGCCACGTTCACGATCATGCTTGCGTTCGATGTGGGGCTTCTCTGGGACCGCATGTTAAGTCGGCAGAAAAAGAAGGTTGTCTGTTTTGTAAAGGAAAATATCTACCTTTCAATACGCTAACATCACTTACTTATTATGATGGCGTTATTAAAACATTGATACATAAGTTTAAATATTCCAGACAAAAATTTCTGCTTAGCGTATTGAATGATATGGTAACAACAAATGAAAAAATTAAAGAGATTATTCCTTGTGTAGATGTCATAGTACCCGTTCCTCTTCATTGGTTAAAAAAATTGCATCGAGGTTTCAATCAATCCGAGCTTTTGTCAATTGGAATTCAAAAACATTTTTTAAAACCAATATCAAAAAACAATCTCTGCCGGATTAAGAATACGGAATCGCAGACTCACTTAACAAAAAGTCAAAGGCGGCTAAATATCCGCAATGCATTTTTTGTTAAAGATCCAAAATTATTTAAGGGGAAAAAAATATTACTCGTAGACGATGTATTAACGACTGGGGTAACAGCTTCGGAGTGTTCCAAAAAGCTAAAGAAAGCAGGTGCGGAATCCGTTCATTTACTGATTTTAGCAATTGCGGATTATCATAGCTATTGGTGATTTTAATTTCCTTGACTGATAATTTTATAATAAGTAGAATTGCAAATTTAAAGTATTTAGAGAAATTGCTTTTTCAAGAAAGGATTTTAACCTTTGGAAAATATTACAATTGTTGCAAGGCACCTGAATATAACTGAAGCTATCAAAAATTATGCCTTGCAAAAGGCCGGTAAAATTAAGAAATTTTTTGAATGGATCTTGCAGATACAGGTTACCTTAGATATTGGAGGTGACAATAACCATATCGTGGAGATGATTGTTTCCATTTCGAGAGGTCCTACGCTAGTTGCAGAAGTGTCGAATCCTGACATGTATAGGGCAATCGACCTCGTAGTGAATAAGATAGAAGCTCAATTGAAAAAGCACAAAGGCAAAATTCAATCTAAAATTGTCCGCAGGAAAAAGACTGCGACTAGTGAAATGGGCGGTCTTGAAGGTGGACCAGAGGCGTAGTGGAAAACAATATTGGTGGGAGGATTTTGTAGTATGAAATTAACTGACTTCATTGTAGAAAGCGCTATTATCACAGAACTCACGGCTACCGAAAAAGAGGCGGTAATCAGAGAGATGTTGTGTTCCCTTAAAGATGCACAAAAAATTAATAATAAGGACGTTGAAAATATCATTAAATCACTTATGAAAAGAGAGGAATTAGGTAGTACTGGCATCGGTAAGGGTGTAGCTGTTCCTCATACAAAACATGATTCGATAAAAAAGATCGTAGGGGCTGTTGCGCGATCAACGCATGGCGTTGACTTTAATGCCTTGGATGGAGAACCTGTACATCTGTTCTTTCTGCTACTTTCCCCAAACGATTCTGCAGGGTCGCATCTTGCGGCATTAGAAAGAATATCTACGGTTATACGAGATAACGATTTCCGTCGTTTTATGCGAGAGGCAAATGGTAAAGAAGGCATAATTGAAATAATAAAAGAGGTTGATGGTATTCAAGTTTGAGGAGAACACCAATAATAAAAGTTTGGATCATTTATATAACTTAAAAAGTAATTCACTGAGTAAAAAATAAAAATTTTCAACGTCTTTCGTTGTCTAAGATATAAATTTTTGAAGGATATTATTGAAGCAATATAATTATGGATGTTCACATTGTAAATTCTAAATCATTAGAACGAAAAGTAAAAATAAGTAATTCCAATGGGATGCATGCACGGCCTGCCACCAAATTTGCGGAAATTGCTAATAAATATAATTCAGAAATTCGAATAAAAACGAAGAATAAAGAAGTCGATGGCAAGAGTGTTATTGAACTATTAACACTTGGTGTAGAAACTGGTACAGAAATAATAATCAGTGCAAAGGGAAGTGATGCAGCAGAGGTGCTGGATGCTTTAGAGGGACTGGTAAAAAGCAAGTTTGAAGAAGAATTCATGGAAATTAGAAAAGGAATCGCAGTCTCACCAGGGGTGGTTATCCGTGAGGCTTTTATGTTTGAAAGCGAAGGATACCGCATTCCTCGCCATATTATAAGAAAAGAAGAAGTTGCAGGAGAGATTCTTAGGCTCGAAAAAGCCATCGAAGATTCAAAAAGAGAAATTCTTGATTTAGAGAAAATGGTTTCGGAAAATTTAGGTTCTGAAATTGGATCAATCTTTGGCACTCACCACATGGTATTACAAGATGTACGTTTAAAAAATGAAATCATTGAGAGGATAAAGAAGACCAATTTTACTCCAGAATTTGCTGTGTCGCTGGCCTTGCGTGTCTACATCAGAAAATTTCAAGACGTGAAAGATTCTTACTTAGCGGAAAGAGTGAGCGATATCTTCGATATTGAGCGTAGGCTCTTAAAAAATTTATTAGGGGAAAAGAGGGAAGAACTTAAAAACCTTGCTGAAGAAGTGGTGCTCGTTGCACACGATCTTACGCCCTCTCAAACAGCCGCACTTGATACAGGAAAAGTCAAAGGGTTTGCTACTGATGCGGGTGGAAGGACATCTCATACGGCTATAGTTGCCCGTGCATTAGGGATACCAGCAGTAGTTGGACTTGGTACAATTACTGCAGATATTTTTGGAGGTGATACAGTAATCGTAGATGGTAATAGAGGGATTGTCATCGTTAGGCCTGATGATGAAACATTGGCGACATACCAGCGCAAGGTTAAGAGTATACATGTTTTTGAAGAAAAGTTAGCTATAGAGCTTAAAGATCAGCCATCTACCACGCGTGATGGTAAGCATATTTCAATATTTGGGAATATCGAGTTTCCTAGAGAAATTAATATAAACATAAAACACGGTGCGGAGGGAATTGGGCTTTACAGGACAGAGTTTCTTTATTTGGGTTCTCCTAAGCCCCCAACAGAAGAGGAACATATCGAGGCTTATACCGCTGTCGTCCGAGAATTAAATAATAAGCCCCTTATAATTAGAACACTTGATTTAGGCGCTGACAAATTTGCTTCTTCTGATGATAGAAAAGAAGGAAACCCTTTTTTAGGGTGTCGTTCGATACGGTATTGCTTTGAAAATCCACCTATATTTAAGATACAACTTCGCGCTATTTTAAGGGCTTCTGCATTGGGAAATGTAAAAATCTTATTTCCTCTGATTTCCTCTCTTCAGGAGTTACGACGGGCAAAACAAATGGTTTTGGAAGCGATGGAAGAATTGGACAAGGAAAAAATCCCATTCAATAAAAATATTGATATGGGAATTATGCTCGAGGTTCCATCTGCCGTTATGATTGCAGATATGTTTGCAAAAGAATGTGATTTCTTTAGTATAGGCACCAACGACCTCATCCAGTATTCTCTGGCTGTTGATAGAAACAATGAGCGCGTAGCCTATTTATATTGTCCAGTACATCCTGCTATTTTAAGATTTTTAAAAATTGCTATAAAGGCAGCAGAAGATAATAATATTCCCATTGGAATATGCGGTGAAATGGGGAGTGAGGTTGAGTATACCATACCGCTTATAGGACTAGGACTTACCGAGTTCAGCGTAGCACCACCTATGATTATACCTGAAATAAAAAAAATTGTGCGGTCCATCACCTTTGAGAAAGCAAAAGAAATTGCAGAAACAGTTTGCCACTTTGATGACCCCGGAAAAACAATTAACTACCTACAAAAAATCGCCAGTGAAATACTTCCAGAGGCATTTTGAGGGGGAAAATATACTTGACAGCTAAGAATTTCACGATTAGAATTCTTCATAAGTATTTAAATTTATTATATTTGAAGTCTTTTTAAAAGGATAGTTGACTATATTTTTAAAATTCGCATTCGGTTTAGCAAGTTAGGAGATATCCGCTTTATCTCTCATCACGATTTGATGAGGGTCTTTGAAAGAGCCGTTAGAAGGGCTTGCATTCCTATTGTGATGTCCAGAGGTTTTAACCCGCATCCAAAGTTGTCTATTCCCCTTGCACTAAGTGTTGGCATAGTCGGTAAAGACGAAATTTGGGAAATGGAATTGCTAAAGCTAATGCCTCTTGAGGTTTTGGTTAAGAGTCTATCTCAGCATCTGCCAAAAGAAATACATATTCTTTCAATAGAATCTGTACCACAGGGTACAAAAAGTCTGATTCGTGATATAACATATGAGATTGTTTTTAAAAATCCAAACCTTTTAAAAATGTTAAAGGTTAACGAGTTTCTCCAACAAGCGTCCATTATTATAAATCGTTCTAAAAATGGATGCCAAAAACCTTTTAATATTAGACCATCTATTCAAGAAATAACGGTAGAAGTCAATAGTTTAATTTTGTCTATAAGAATGACATCAGAAGGCTTATCGAGACCCGAAGAGGTGCTCCAAGCCCTATGCGTAAACGAAAAAAAAGAGCTCTTTGAAATTACGAGAACGAAGATCAACCTATCTTCTCCCGCCTAACTGAGGGAAAAAACCATGGATAAGAGAATGCTTATTAATGCGGTTGAACCTGAAGAATGCCGAATTGCAATTTTAGAAGATAATGTTCTCGAGGAACTTTACATAGAAAGGAGTTCGCGGGAACAAATTGCTGGAAATATTTACAAGGGAAGGGTTGTTAATATTGAACCGAGTATCGAGGCGGCATTTGTTGATATTGGGCTTAAGAAAAATGGATTTCTCCATGTGTCTGATGTCTTGATTCCCACAAAAAACGGTAGTATATCAGACACTAATATTCCTCACCGAGAGTTTCCTAAAATACGAAACATTTTGCATCTAGGACAGGAAGTACTGGTTCAAGTTACTAAGGAGCGTATTGGTGCTAAGGGACCAAGTTTGACAACATACATCAGCTTGCCTGGGAGATATTTGGTTTTAATGCCAGATGTGCCCCGTCATGGAGTTTCTAAGAAAATTGCGAGTGAAGAAGAACGGCAGCGATTAAAGAAAATACTCGAAGGGTTGAATCCTCCGCAAAATATCGGTTTCATAATCAGAACAGCAGGCGCACAACAGACCAAAAAAGAAATCTATAAAGATTTCCATTATTTACTAAAACTGTGGAAAAACATTGAGAAAAGGGCAAGAGACGTCAATGCACCTTCGGCTATTTATCAAGAGAGCGATCTGGTTATACGCGCTATCAGAGATATCTTTTCTGCTGACATACAAGAAATCATTGTAGATTCTGAGGCTGTTTATGAAAGGACACGAGATTTTCTTCGTGTGATTATGCCCAAGTACGAGAGACTTTTAACCTACTACAGGGAGAATAAACCATTATTTCACAAATATAATATCGAAAAGGAAATTGAAGAGATAAACTGTAAAAAAATTCCTTTGCCTCGGGGGGGATCAATTATAATTGAACAGACTGAAGCGCTTGTTGCAATTGATGTCAATAGTGGTAAATTTAAGGAGGAGAGCGACCCAGAAGAAACTGCTTTTAAGACCAATATCAAAGCAGCAAAAGAAATTACACGGCAGGTACGATTACGGGACTTGGGAGGCGTAATTGTAATTGACTTTATTGATATGAAGGAGGAATCGCATAATCGCACTATCGAAAAAGTTGTTGCGGATGCCTTGAAAAGAGATAAGGCGCGGACGAAGATGCTGAAAATGTCAAGATTTGGTACCATTGAACTTACGCGACAAAGGGTTCGCTCAAGCCTTCGAGATGTTCTTTTTGAGGAATGCAATTTTTGTAAAGGCACTGGATACACGAAGACTGTCGAAAGCCTTTGTTTAAATGCTATGAGAGACCTTAAGTTTGCTATCCATTTACCACAGATTACTAGAGTTGAACTCATCGCAAATCCAGAAGTTGCAAATTACTTGCAAAATCAGAAAAGAAAGCAAATGATTGAAATTGAAGAAACCTATAATAAAAAAATAAATATCAGTAGCACAACGAATCATGAATACGGTAAAATAGATATTCGTTATTTTAACCATAAGGATGAACCTATTACAGTATAATTTTTAGTTTCGGCTTTGTCATACTAACGTTTTATAAATGAGATTTAAAGTCGACTTGTAAAAAACCATAAAGGGGGAAGTCAATAAAATGTACGCAATAATAAAAGACAGGGGTAAGCAATACAAGGTCAGGGCTGGCGAGCACCATCTCATTGATCTAAAAGCCAATGCACAAATCGGAGAGATTTTAGAATTTAACGATGTATTAGTCTGCTCTAACGAAGAAGACAACGCTACCATTGGAACTACAACTAATAAGAATACAAAGGTCATTGCAGAAGTTGAAGGTGTAAAAAAAGGCGTGAAGTCCATGACCATAAAATTCCGCAGAAGAAAGGAATCAATGACGAGAAGAGGACATCGCGAAAAATATACCAAGATAAAAATCAAAGAAATTCTGTGTAGCTAGATTTCAGTATTTTATGTTTGCATAGAGATATTCGCTTAACGTATTTTTTTAAGGGAGATTGGTCGTATGGCACATAAAAAAGGACAAGGTTCCTCCAAAAACGGAAGAGACAGTAATCCTCAAATGCGGGGGGTAAAAAGATTCGGGGGACAATTTGTGACATCTGGCTCTATACTAGTTCGCCAGTGTGGAACAAAATTTAAACCTGGAATGAATGTCGGTCTTGGAAGGGACTATACACTCTTTTCTTTGATAGATGGTGTGGTGAAGTTTGAAACGAGACAACGTGTGAGTGTCTATACAACGTCTAACTAGCTTTTTATTATAGGGCGCGTATTGACCTTAACAAAATGCACTCTTTGAACAATGAGAGCAGACTCAATGAGTTAAGTAAATTTTATTAGCATATTGTTTCTATAAAGGATGAGGTTATAAAGGGTGCCTATTGTGCACCCTTTGTTTTTTAAAAGCATGTTTGTTGATGAAGCTATTATATTTGTAAAAGGTGGTGACGGAGGAAACGGTTGTGTGAGTTTCCGAAGAGAAAAATATATCCCACATGGAGGACCAGATGGTGGAAATGGAGGGGAAGGGGGGGACGTTATATTTCGTGTTAGTGATAAAATAGACACGTTACTTGACCTTACTTCTCGAGTAAAATATATTGCAGAAAGCGGGGCTCATGGAAAAGGTTCTACTAAAAAAGGGAAATATGGCAAAGACCTTATTATGGACTTACCGAGAGGCACTGTAGTTAAAGATAAAGAAAGTGGCCGTATCTTGAAAGATATGAGTACTGTCGGTGAAAGTGTTGTCATTGCACATGGAGGAAGGGGGGGGAGGGGGAATAAGCATTTTGCGACTTCTACTAATCAGGTTCCACGCCGGGCGGAGAAAGGCAGGCTGGGGGAAGAACGCTGGCTGGCTCTTGAACTAAAGTTACTTGCGGACGTTGGTCTCATCGGAATGCCTAACGCTGGCAAATCTACATTGCTTTCTCGTATATCCGCTGCCAGACCTAAAATTGCTGATTATTCTTTCACCACACTACAACCCCAATTAGGAATTGTAGAAATAGAGAATTATCGAAGATTTGTCGTCGCCGATATTCCGGGTCTTATTGAGGGTGCGCATAGGGGGATAGGGCTCGGTGACGAATTCCTACGTCATATAGAAAGAACAAAATTATTGGTTCATCTTTTGGATGTCTCACCTCTTGCAAGAATGGATCCTTCAGATGCGTATCACATTGTTCGGAATGAATTAAAACAGTACAACCCTAAGCTTGCCGAGAAAGCGGAAATTGTTATTGCAAACAAAATGGATCTTCTAGATACAGAGACTGGTATGAAATTTATTGAAACCCTGGAGGGAAAAATATCCAAACCTGTATGCCCAGTTTCTATGGTGACGGGTAAAAATATAGGTAATCTTCTAAATATGGTTGCAAGTGCATTAAATAAGATACAGACTCAAATGAGCGAATATCAATGAGGTTCGTAGCAATTGACATTGGAAATACCAATATTCACGTTGGGATATTCGAAGAAGAAGTCTTACATTCTACCTACTTAGTGAAAAATGAGTATCAGGGAGATTTTATAAAAATTCTGAATTCCGTTATCCCTTACAAAATAGAGGCTGTAATCCTCTCGTCTGTTAATCCAGCAATAGAAGTATTTGTTATTGAATGCATCCAAAAACATCTCTTTGTCAAACCGCAACGTATTGGTAAAGAAATTCCAGTTCCTATCCCGCTTTTGACCGAATATCCTGAGAAGGTAGGTGTGGATAGATTAGTAAATGCAATAGCTGCATTTGAATTAACAAAAAATTGGACTATTGTTATTGATGCTGGTACCGCGATAACTATTGACGGAATAAATGCCAAAGGTGCTTTTTTGGGTGGGGTTATCGCACCTGGAATAGGCATGTCTTCAAAGGCATTACATCAGTATACAGCGCTTTTACCAGAAGTGACTGTCAACAAACCAGAAAGTATTTTGGGGAAAAACACAGAAGAAGCAATAAAATCTGGCATCTATTGGGGTACTATCGGTATGATAAACCAATATATAAGTATGCTTTGTGACGAACTAGAGTGTCAACCGACTATAATTGCAACGGGAGGAAATGCGAACATGCTGGCACAGGAAATCCCTCTCATTACTACCGTACTTCCCTATCTCACGTTGGAAGGAATCAAAATTACGTATAAAAAGAATCTTGCTTTGAATATGCCGCACTAGGGGTTTTTGATTTTTCTAATCAATTCTTTATATCGAATATCTTTCCTTAGATAAGTCAGATCTTTATCCATTTCTAAGTGGTAAACATCCTTATAGCCCAATGCGATTGTTTTTTCTAAGGCATCAAAGGCAGCATCAATTTTCTTGAGTAGTGCATAACTACAGGCTAGATTATAGTGAACCATTGGGTCTTTTGGCCTAAGGAGGCTTAGTTTCTGATCTACCATAAGGCCTTTTTCGTACATGCCATTTGCTGTATACACATTGCCCAAATACATAAGGCAATCGACGTAATTTGGATTTTTCTCAATAATATTTTCGAAAAACCAAATGGTAAATTCCGCGCCTTCTTTTTTAAATTCGGGGGAATTAATAATAAATTCATAATTTGGCAAAGTGATTGAGTTGAGAAATCTATTTTCTGATTCCATTTTCATTTAAATGAAACGATTGCTTAGGTTAATAAAAAACAAATTTGAGGATTTATTTTAAAGAAAATCTTCTGTTTTGATTATAAGTGATTATAATTGTAAACTAAATATATTTATAAAACATGTAATTGTCAAGTCTACAGGATATAGAATTTTATTTTCGAAGTAATGGGAGAGGTAAATGACTATCGATAAAGAGCTACTAAAAACTAAAATCCATAGCAAAGAAGATATTACCCTGAAAACTATTACTGATATTGTCGCATACAAAATTTGCGAAAGCCCTGAAAATATGGGGCCCGAGTCTAATTTTTTTGTGGCTGCCGAGGCTGTATCCCAGTATATATCTGAGAATTTTATCGATATAGATTCATTCAAAAAACAATTATTAGAACGAGAGGGAATGAAATCAATCAATCAATTTGCTGACACGGTGTATGATTACTATCAGGATAAGCAGCTATTGAGTTTTGAAATTGTTAAGGACATGATTGCAAAAGTAAGAGATGTTAGCTTAAAAATGATCACCGATATTGTAGCTTATAGAATTTACCAAAGTCCCGATGATAAAGGTTCGGAGTTAAACTTTATATCTGCCGAAACGTTTGTTTCTCAATATGTATCAGAAAATTTTAAAAATCTACGTGAATTGAGGAGATGCCTTTCAGACCTTGGAAAAGGATCTTATGCACTAGAGACATTTGCTGATTTAGTGTATAAATATTATTGTCAAAGGAAGAACTAGTAGATCGTTTCAGGAAAAGGTATACAATGCAAAATGTCATTGCGAGGAACGGAGTGACGAAGCAATCTCTTGCAATGATAGTACTTCAGATTGCTTCGCTGCCGCTCGCAATGACAATAA
>Ga0105164_10002031_pt1 | contig 12630 bp, 14 predicted proteins | sample VDWuncwatermetaG_FD_89674 | JGI IMG/M metagenome (GOLD analysis project Ga0105164, IMG submission 89674) | Wastewater microbial communities from Netherlands to study Microbial Dark Matter (Phase II) - VDW unchlorinated drinking water | ecosystem: Environmental > Aquatic > Freshwater > Drinking...
AAGAAGGCGCGAACGGACAGGTCGGTTCTTGGTACGTGCCGCACTGTCTACCTTTCTCTTGATGTGTTGGTTAGCCCGCTGACATTACGCATTCGCGAGGCAATTTACGCAAGTCAGACACCCGAACTATCTTAAGCCGCTGGTTATCTCGTGGCTAGGTTCATGCAGCGATGCTCAATACGGTTGCTACTCTCCCTAGCGGCTTGTCGAAGGTCCAAAGAGTGCATCCGGTGAGAAGCGCGGAAGCCACGAGGTGTGCGTCTACCCAGCCCAAGCCTCGACCGTGTAAGCGTCGTCCCTCTAAGAGGTGCATTACTTCCTCGTGCTCCGCGCCCCGAGCTTGAGGCAAAGCCTTTAACAGGCTCAGTACTTCCTGTCGGTTACGCAACGTCCCGCAAGCCAACTCGCCTACAATAAACGGGTGGCAGAACACCTGTTCCTCATCAAGCAAAGACCTCAACCGCTCACTTCCTTTGCGAAGATGCTGAACCCAAACCGACGTGTCGACCAAAATCATGCCGTGCGGCTAAGACGCCGCCTTCGGATAGGTCGGAGCTCCCTCTCAGTCCCTCCGAGCTCTGCTAAGCGGCGAGCACTTGCTTTGGCAATGAGAGCTTCCAATCCCAGGCGCACAAGCGAGGTCTTCTCCTTAACTCCCGTGAGTTTGGCGGCGTGCCGTAAAAGGGAATCCTCGATATTGAGCGTTGTTCTCATATGCATCAACATGCGCCATCCATGCATACAAGTCAAGCTCGGCACCGGAGAGATAACGTTTGAATTCAGCGGCCCGCTTTATCGGGTCCGCTGGAATGAGTTTTATGTGTTTGCGACATGTGCTTTTATATTCGCCGCAAAGTAATGTGTCGATTGAGATAACTCACTGCACAAAGATAGGAATGCGTCTACGTAGTTTTTGCTCTCAATCTTTTCATCGATCAATTTATGATCTGCCTCAATTCTGTGGCTTCCAATAGCTTTAATCGCTTTTGTTAGGTCACTTTCAGTGCCAAGCCTAATTTCGATTAGCTCAAGCAGCTGCATGGAGTTTAGTGCTCTTTCCGATTCAGCATGAATCAGCTCGGTTTCAGCAACTCCTAGCTCATTGATCAAAAACTCTTTCATCACTTTTTGATCAAGGCTGTCTGGGCCAATTAATTTGTAAAGTTCGCTGCAGCAATCACACAGAGCCTTTTTTGTATTTTCAACAGGCAGCCTTAAATGCGCATTTGCCAGCCGTTTGAATAATGGCTTATGAACAAAACTCTCATTCACGCTCTCTAAGGCTACTTGAATATCCTTGATTGGGCTCGGGTATTTTACAAAAGCACCATCATATGTTCTTGCCAAGAATTTCAAAAAATTAGGGTCGTTTTTGGTTGCGCTAAGTTCTTCTATTTCGTAGGCGTGCCAATATCTTTGCTCCTCAGCGCTCATGGCGTACAAATCTTTGTATATTGCAGTAACCGCTAGTCTTCCATCATCCTGTTTTCGCTTGCCGTACCGGACGTATAAGCTTCTGTTTTCGGGTGCATCTCCCTTTGTCCAAATGGTGCCGCCTGATAATGAATCATCAATTTCGTAGAACTCTGGGTGGTCAAAGTATCTTGTTAGAACTTCATCCGAGAAAAATACCAGTTCAAGTTGGTGTGCTCCAAGATGCAGTCGGGCTTTATATTCGGGGTGTCTTTCCCGAACCAAATCTGACCTGTAAAAGTGCTCTGACAAAATTTCCTTTGCCGGAAAGAACACGTGCGTAGTTGTTGGTTCGCTTGGGATTTCAAATTTCGGATTTTCAGTATCTATTCTAATTCCATACAGCTTCACGTCTCTATTTAGGGTGCCTTTTCCTTTGTCGGCAAGCATCTCCATATAGGACATAACTTCGTTGTTAGGAATTCCTAATTTTGAAGAAATGTCTAGTCCACTTACACCGCCAAAGCTCTTGTTCCAGTGCTCAACGGAATGAGTGACTATTTGTCTCAATGCATCGCTTTCGTCCACAGTGATCTCGAATCTAAACTGATACCTAACGCTGGAAATCAGCGGTGGCTGTCAGCCATCCGCTGGAGTGACTTGTTAGGCTGTCCTCATTTCTCCTTAAAGTCAAAAATCAAGTCAGACGCTTAAGCTATTTCTCAGAGGGTATTGATCCCTCGATATCTAAATATCATTTGTTGCATGGAAACTTTGACAGGAATGCCTTTACTGTTATTAATTCTACGGGTGTATCTTGATCGTATGGCTTACCATCTGATGGTTCTCGTATTTCTTGCTCTATTAACGACTGGATGATCGGCTCGTCCATGCCGAGTTTCGGTGGAACACAAAATAGTCGCTTGCCGTTGACCTTCTCGGATACACTATCTGCCCAAGAAATTCCTCGTCCAAAACCAGTAAAATAAGCCTTTACGTCGCCCCGTTGTTTTACTTCATTATAAAGCTTCAGCGGATATTCGGCATGTGCACTGGACGTAAAAAGTATTAATAAGACTGCCAGTATGATTCTCATACTTCCCCCTCTCGTCTGTTGGACCTAACTATGAATCTCTTGTTCCGTGTAGTACCGCTCTACTTCCGTATAGCACGCTTTGGATACACGCCCATGTGATCGATTTCTATAATGGTTCGCCGAATTGTAAAGAATCGCCCACTTGTGGATACAGACAAAGGCTGAAAGCTACTTCCGCATATTCCGTCTCACGGGGCTAGGAATCGGCCCTCTCAGGAACCTTCCCAACTGAAGAACGGTACTGCCGGAAAGCCGGCGTCTAACCCTTCGGCATAAGAAGGGCGGGAGGCCTTGGCCACGCCCATCATCATGATGAAGTTCAAAAACCCGTGGGTCATGTTGCCGGACTGCTTGAGCTGGTCGAAGGAACAATGGTTCACGGCGCCGTTGACATCTCCCTGAGAGATCCAGCCGACGGCGGAGGCGTCGAAATTCGGGTCCATCAACTTCCGCTCGAACTGCTTCGGCCCGCCGACCTCAAGCGAGAGATGGCCGCTTACCAGGACCGCAATCCGTTTCTTGGTCTCAAGACTATCGATAACGGCGCGGATCGCCTGTCCGACTTCGTAAAATCTTTTTGGTCTTGGAAGCGGCGGCGCGATGCAGTTGGTCAGGATCGGCACGATGGGAACGTCCATCTCCGGCCTGACGAACGTGAGCGGGACGATGATGGAATGATCGATGGTGAGCTCGTTCGAGTAGGCGAAGTCGACGCCTCTATCGAAAGCGCCTTCCATGATTGCGTCCGACAGTTCTAGGTCTCCCGGAACGCGGTGAGTGGGCAGGTCGAACTCCCGGATCTCGTCGTAAAAGGTGCCGTCGTAGGCATCCATCTTGCCGATCATGAAGGCGGGCATGTTATCCATGAAGAACTGGTGCAGGTGGTCGTTGCCGATGGTGACAATCACATCGGGCTTCGCCTGGCGAAGCTTCTCGCGCATCATTTCGATTCGCTCGATGACCTTGGCGCATCCGGGCGGGCGGTTGGGTTGCTTGAAGAGGCGCGGCATGAATGGATTGTGGGTGATCCCGACGATCGATACGATCTGGGCCATAAACTCTCTCCTTTAAACAGGCCGTTGAAAAAGGCCCATCTGGCTTCGTTGCGCTCGACCGCCTCGCTCCGACGTACTGAAAAAAGTACGCCTCCGCTCGTCGATTTCTCGCGCGCCTCGCATCTGGGACCTTTTTGACCGGTCTACAGACAGGATTTTCAACACCGTCTCTGCTTCGTGGCGATACCACCTGTAACGAACGCAGATGTCATTTGCAAACTGTTTTGGTCGGATGGCATGTGGAACTGCCAAATAGGCGTCGAGATCACAGCAATTTCGGGTCGAGAATGATCTTGCCGAGGGTTTGGTTTTCCTCCACGATCCGGTGCGCTGCTGCGGCCTCCCGTAGAGGCATGGTCCGGTTGATGATGGCGCGAATCTTTCCGGCAGCCGCTGCTTGCAGGGAGCGCTCTACATCGCGCCGGTTTGTTCCCGCGGCCCCGATGATCCGCAGGCGTTTGAGGTAAAGCCGCTTCACATCCAGCGTCACCATTCCGCCGCCGTGGCCTCCGGCCGTCACCAGCCGGCCCGCCCAGGCCAAACTGTTGAAGGAGCCTGGCCAGAGGGTGGGATCGGCGATATTTTCGAACACGACATCCGCGCCCTTGCCGTTGGTGAGCTTCATCACCTCTGGCGCCAGCTCTTGCCGGCGGTAGTTGATCCCGAAGTCCGCCCCGTAGCCCAGCGCGGCGGCGACTCGTTCATCCGCGCCTGCCCCCGCGATGACCTTTGCCCCGAGGAGTTTTCCTACTTGGACCCCGCAGCTTCCCAAGGCGCCTGCCGCTCCCATGATCAAAACCCATTCGCCGGACTGGAGATTCGCCTTGCTCGATAAAAGATTAAAGGCCATGGGAAAATGGCGGGTGATCACCGTCGCCTCCGCGAACGGAAGCTCGGCCGGAATGGGAAATGCGTTGGCAGCCGGCACCGCCACGTACTCCGCATAGCCTCCCCAGCGATGGACGCCGATGTGACGGCTCTTTTGGCAAAGGGCTTCCTCTCCTGCCCGACAGTAACGGCACTGACCGCACGCAACGGAGGAAACCACCGCCACGCGATCTCCGACCTTTGGCTGTTCGACGCCCTCGCCTGCTGCGACAACGACGCCTGCTGGGTCCACGCCCAGCACCAGTGGCAAATGGATGTCCGAAGGGTAGTCGCCCCGGCGTACTACGAGATCGAGTGTGCGATTGACCGATACGGAATGGACCCGGATGAGTACCTCCCCGGGCCCTGCGGTGGGCGTGGGGAGCTCTTCAAGCCGGAGCACCTCCGGCCCGCCGAATTCTCTAAGAACGATGGCCTTCATTCGAGAAAAAACCGTGTTCGTGGCTCGTGTTCGTGATCAGGACGGGCACGAGTAACGAGCACGATCACGACGTCCTTATTGTTTGAGCCCCAGCTGTCTCTGGGCCTCTTCCAGGAAAGAGCTATCGACGTACTCCGTGTAGGATGGGATCCTAGTTCCCTTATACATCCCATCTTTAACCCGCAGTTCCATGGATTTTTCCATGGCCACTTTGCTCACCGAGCCATCCTTGGGGAATGCCTGAAGCTCTTCGATCAAGAATCTATAATCGATCTCAGCTGAAGCTCTCTGGCTTTTGAGAAATTTCATGTGGATCCCAATGGTTTCTTCCTTGTTTTTCGGGTCATAAAGCCAGCGTATTGTCTGAATAAAAGATTTTAAGTATCTGACCACCTCGTCTCGATGGGATCTGAGATAGTTCATATGAGCAAACTCAGTAACAAACTGGATTGGACCCAGGATGTCATAGAAGGCAGCGAGCTTTATGAAGCCCTCTTTGGTCGCCCTGAAATTAAACGGCGGGCCCATGAAGGTCGCTTGGACCGAGCCTCCTTTGATTGCCGCGTAGCGATCCGGAGAAGTGCCGACCACAAGTAACTTATAGTCACTTTCCTTCAACTTGAACGCTTTTTCCATGACTTCTTGAAGCATGAGTGTAGTGCCGCCGGTAAGAGAGCTGACCCCGATGATCTTTCCTTTCAGATCGCTCCCGGACTTGATTTCAGCACGCGCCACGAGATCATACGGGATCTTATCCATGGTTCCAGCTATGATTCTTGCCTTCGCACCTTTCTCAATCCCGCTAATGACGTAGTCAGGGTTAATTCTCCCTAGAGGAACGGTTTCGCTTAGAACGGCCCGGGTCGTATTGGTGGCCCCGCGGATGACGATCGGCTCAAAAAGGATGCCATTTTGCTGGAAGATCTTCCTCTCCTGCCCGATGAAGTGAGGCCAATCGACGGCAGTTAGGCCGCTAATAGCGAACCGAACAGTGGGTGGCGTCGCCTCGCCCGCTGACAGAGAACTTGGAAGCCATAGAAGATGGAACAAAGAATAGACAATGAAAAAAATCTTTAACCAGCGTCTTCCCATAAGCACCTCCTTTGAAGGCGTCCACACCGTTCGGGCTGATCCGTGCGAGTTGAATTTCATCGATGAGTCTACTTCACCAGACTAGCGACTTAAAGAAACCGCTCTTTTCCAATTCATTAAAAAATGTCGCATCGATAAAGTCTTCGGCCTTGTGCTCTTTCGCCTTGGGATCCCTTTCCGCCGTTTGCGCCAGCACGGTCTCGATCGCCTTATAGGGAAGCCGGGGAGTTCTTTCGATGAAGTTGATTGCGTAGGTATAGGAGGCTTCCAATACCTCGTGATCTTGGGTGCGGGTATATTTGCCGATGACTTTCATGGCATAATCCTTATCTTTAAACAATTTCTGTACGCCTTCGCTGTAAGCCATCAGGAACCGCTTGACCGTTGCCGAATCTTTTTTAATGTAGGAACGGGTGGAGACGATGCTGACCGTGGGATAATCGAGCCCTATCTTCCCCAAATCCGCCAGAACAAAGTAGCCAGCCTTTCTTGCCTTGTAGTCCGATGGCGAAGAGAAATTTCCCCCCTGAATGACTCCAGCTTGTACCCCTGCGAGGATCTCCGGCTGTCCGCCCATCTGCAGGATTTTCACATCCCGGTCCGGATCCATCCCCCATTTTTTGATGAGATAGCGCAGCGTGAAATCCGTTGATGACCCGTAACGGGTAATGCCCAGTGCCTTGCCTTTGAGGTCTTCCGGTTTTTTTATCGAAGGGTGGACAATGAGATAAAAGGCAGGAACGTTCACTATGCCACCAACGATCGTAATATTACCGCCTGCCAGATTGGCATTCACAATCGTTCCGCCGGCAAGGGCAATGGGGAACTCCCCGGCGATGACGGCCTGAGCTACTCTAGTCCCGCTGCCGATATAGATAAGATCAACGTTAAGACCATGTTTTTCGAACAGGCCAGCTTCTTTCGTTATATAGAGTCCCGTTTGGGTGGCACTGATCGCGCTGTAAGCTACAGGGAAGCGTTGGCTCTGCGCTTGACCCGGAGAAACGACTAAGGACAGGAGAGCGAGTAGAGAAAGAAGAGAAGAGAGAAAGATTTTTTTTATGCTCACCTCCAGGAGTTGAAAAAGATTTTTTACCATGCTGATTCAACTATCCGTTGGGCTTATTTATACCACAGAAGCCGGCGATTGGGGAGAAAGTTTATTTCAGATATTCATCGAAATTTGCGGTTAAGCGATTATGACAATCGCTTGAAGTCTTTACATCGCTGTGCAATACACTAGGCGGAAAGGTTCGACCTTGAGGCTTCGGCCCGAGCTCAGCCGAGCGGCTCACCTCGAAAGGATGATGACCATGCAAAGCGAAATAGAAAATCTCCAGTCAGCGGAGCATCTCCTCCATGCGCGCTCGGTCGCGATCGTAGGTGCTTCACCCAAAGGACGCTGGCCGACCCTCATTTTTGGAAATCTTAAAAAAGGCGGTTACGGAGGCAAGATCTATCTGGTTAATCCCAACTATCCTGAGCTTTGGGAAGAGCGTTGTTACGCAAATTTGGCTGCCCTGCCTGAAGCCCCTGAGCAGCTCTTGCTCCTGATCCCGACGCAGGCAGTGCTGCGAACATTGGAAGAAGCATCCAAACTCGGCTCCAAGGCCGCGACTATCTACAGCGCCGGATTTGGCGAGGGCGATGACCCTCAAGGCAAGGAGCGGGCGCAGGCGCTGAGAGAGCTTTGCAGTCGCACGGGCATGGTCTGCTGCGGGCCGAATTGTATGGGATCTTTTTCCGTGATCGAAGGGCTCTGGAGCTTCCCTACAGCCATTCCTCTCCTTCGTCCAGGACCCGTGGGACTTATCTTTCAAAGCGGAGGTTCGTTAGGAAACTGGGTCAAGGGTGCAAGCGAGCGGGGGATCGGTTTCAGCTACGCAGTCTCAAGCGGCAACGAGGTCAATCTCGATCTGGTCGACTATCTTTCGTTTCTGGTTAAGGATGCACAAACGAAAGTAATCCTCCTGATGGTTGAGGGGATACGCCGGCCCAAGGAATTTATGGCCGTATCTGCTGAGGCGCTGGCCAAGAACAAACCGATACTCGTCGTTAAGCTGGGCCAGTCCGAGATGGGCAAGCGTCAAGCGATTTCCCATACCGGCGCGTTGGCCGGATCGGACGAGGTATTTGACGCAGTGTGTCATCGGCTCGGTTTGATTCGCTGTCCCACTTTGGAAGATCTGACGGAAATGACCCTCGCGTTTCTGCCTGGTCGATATCCGCGCGGCAGCCGCGCGGCGATCGTCGTCAATTCAGGAGGCATGAAAGGGCTTCTTTGCGACCACATCGAAGAGCTTGGCACCGATCTGGCGCCGTTAAGCGAGGCGACGCGCCAAGCCGTGCGGCCGTTGATCCCGGCGGAGCTCGTGGTGGAAAATCCGCTCGAGTGCGGCGTGGCCGGCTTCGGAGACGAAGAAGGCTTTATAAAAATTGTTAAGCTCCATGCCGATGACGACAGCGTCGACTTGCTGGCGATTCACGGCGAGCTGCCGCGCTTCCCTGAAAAAAGAGAGGCGACGCTGTTTAAAAATCTCAACGCCGCGACGCCAAAGCCCATCGTCGCCTTTGCCCGCTCGACTTACAGTTTGACCGACGAGAGCCGGGCCTTCCAGGACGAAGCGGCCATCCCGTTTTTGCAAGGCATCAAGCCGACGCTGCGCGCGCTTGAGGGATTGGGTCTTTACGGCAGGAGGAGCCGAGCGCCGCTTCCGGCTTTACCCGCCGCTTCTGGTAAGGCGGATGATCTCGAGGGAGAAAAGCTCTACGGTTTGCTTCAGAGTCACGGAATTGCGCTGCCGCGTCAGACCATGGCTGCGACCGCTGCCGAGGCGGGGCAGAAAGCCAGGGAGATAGGCTTCCCCGTGGCGCTCAAGCTCGTCGCGCCGGAGATCGTTCACAAGACAGAGTCCGGCGCTGTGGTCCTGGGACTTAAGAGCGCGGAGGAAGTGGAAGCTCAGGGGAAGCAGTTGCTTTCCAAGGCGCCCGGCAAGGCTCAGTTGCTGATCCAGGAGATGGTCGAGGGAACCGAAGTGCTTCTCGGCGCCAGAACCGACCCGCAATTCGGTCCGTTCGTCATGGTCGGACTAGGAGGTATCTTCGTTGAGGTGCTGAAAGACGTGGCGATCAGACTTTTGCCCGTGAGCGAGTCAGAGGCGATGGAAATGTTGCAGGAGCTTCGAGGCTATCGAATTTTAGAAGGCGTGCGCGGCCAGCCGCCGCGCGATATCAAAGCGCTCGCGCGGGCCATGACCGGTTTATCCGACCTGTTCGCTTCTCATCGCTCGTTTCTGTCCGACTTTGAAATCAATCCGCTGATGGTGCGGCGCGAAAGCGAGGGCGCGGTGGCGGTGGACGTAAGAGTGGTCAGATGAGATCATAGTGATAAAGTTCGCGTGTCGATATCGCGGCAGACTTTAACTTGCCCTAAGTAGTGAGACGATTTTGTCATAGACTCTCCAGAAATGAAGATAGGTGCAGTACCTGAAAATCCTTGACGGGGACACCAGACAGTTGTTTCTGAAGCCTGTGGTCATTCGTGACGAAGACGTCCGCTGCAGACGCTGAGATTGCATGCCGTATGTCGGCCGCATCGCTTGGCCTTGAGTCGCGCGTCTGGTGACCGTCGTTGGAGAGTTGGGAATACATAAGTGAGAGAGTCGCCAAAACGGCCAGATGTACGCTCCTAATATCGAGGAGGCCGTCGACGCCGTACTTCTTACAGCTCTCCAGCACGTCCGCTTGACCAGCATAGGACGCAGCCAAATTGACAAACGTTTCCGCAACAAGCATCCGTTCCTTTGTCCAGTGCTTGTCGAAGGTCTCGGAAATCGTGTCGTGTCCTGTAGCGATACGCCGACGCAACTCCTCGAGCATTTCAGCCATCTGGGATTGGAATTGGTCTCTTTCGTTCCCGGCATCGCGAATTATTGATTGCCAATCGCGCTTTCCTGGCGATTTGGCAGGATTCCATTGTCTGAAAGCCGAAATAATGGCCCTTAATTCGACGTCCTCGAGGAATGCCCCTGCTGGGTGCCCAGTGTCCGCGTAGGAAACGATGTCATCTGTAAGCAATCGGTCCGCGGGCTTCACGATCCTGCGCAGGTCACACCATCGCAAAATGCGTTGAATCTGGATTGCAGTTTTCTTCCTGTCCTCGTCTGAACCAGATTCGAAAACAAGGAGCGGCTCCACGAAGCAGTCAATGCTACAGACTGCTCGGAATACCCCGGCAGCGAACGCGTTGTGAAGCAGATTTTCCTGCGATTCGAGTAAGCCGTGCTTCGGATCGAAGACATTGGTGTCGAAGTATACGAGGCGGCCGTACGATCGACACCCAGATTGCCTTGTCAATTGCTCGATCACAACCTCACCTCCACCGCGACCCATAGTAGCACGAATGATAGCAAATTTGTTTTTGCGCTGTAGCCATCGGTAACTCACAAACCAACTCCGTGACCGCAGGCCCGGTCCAAGATCCCGATGCGGTGGCGAAAGATGGTGGCCTAGCCCTAGACCGCGATTTTGAGGCAGAGAGTATCCGATAAAATTCCTGTCATTCTCGCTGTCGCTCACTTGGTAACTCCTCAGTCCCAAACTGTCTCGACGCATCCACCTTTCTGTATTTGTTCATCTGCTGTAATGAGAGGATAGCCCAGGTGGCGGGCGGTGGCGACAATAGCTCTATCCACTGGATCACGGATGGAAGATAAACCCGCCACCTCTAAGAAAATCTCCAAAGTATAAGGCTGAATTTGGAAGTTTGGTGCTCTATCAATCTCTTGAGCCCAGCGGTGGAAAGGCAGCTTGAACCTTATGATCTGTCTTTCGCTGAGCCGCATCGCCTCCTCCAAAACCGGCACCGGGATGACAATTACATTTCTCCCTTCATGGGCAGCCTGAAAGATCCTTCTAGCCTTTCGACCCAAACGATTCAGCCTGCCCGTGACCACAAAGATCAGAGGGTGCGTATCCGTGACGTAGATCACTTGAGCTGTTCAATTAACCGTTGAAACGATGCTTCCCTTTCTTGTTTTAGCTCCTCTAGCGCCCGGTCCAAATCACTGATAAGCACCGCTGTCCCTTCTAGCTTCAAGGGCTTGCCCTTTAAGATCCGCCGGTAAAAACCCAGTTCCTCCCCAACTCTGTCATGCCAGTTAGCATCTACCAGCACGGCCTTGACCTTCGATCTCTGGGTTATAGCAACCGGGCCTTTTCCCTTGTGCACCTCGTCCACTAAAGCACTCAACTTAGCTCTAGCGTCGCTTAAAGAAAGCTGTTTCATGGGTTTCATCCCCTCTATTTCTTCTGTACAAACAATTGTACAAGAAATAACAAGGGAGTCAATCCCTTTTCGCTTCCAATAGCCAATGATGGGAATTTGCTTTTGCGGCGTAGCCATCGAGAACTCAGAAACCACCTCCGGGTATAGAGGTCTAAATTGCAGGCGCTACTTTGGCAAAAGCTTCAGGCCGCTGTGCCGAACGAAGTGGCGGAAATCGGCGTCGCGGGCAACCACCGGACAAATATTCGATTAAAGAGTTGGTGTCGACCGCGATCATGTACGGTCTTTCCGCAGGGTCTTCAAGTCAAGCGAAAATCTAACTTTACCCTTGAGCTGGCGAAGTTTGCCGTAGGCTCTTCCGGCGGCTACTAACTGGAGACCCTGCCTTATAGTTGGGGTAATTCCCAAACCGGTAGCCTTCTGAGCTTTTTTAAGAAGGTTTTCGGGGATCTGAACCGTGATCTTCTTCGCTGTTTCCATAGCGGAAATTTACCAGTTGCAATGTCATAAGTCCATACGGCATTATTCTCTGCCGAGGCGCCTTAGGAAGCCTTCGTCTTCAACCGCCTTGACAATACTCGAATCCACGAAAGAAGCCGGGTCGGCCTTCGCGATGGCCGGCTGCGTGCGGCCCGCCTCGGCAATAAACGTCTTCATTCTCTTCAGCTACTCCTCGGTCACGAGCTTGTCTTCCAGTTGATCCTGATCATCCGGCGACCGGGGAAAGTGCTCGGCCAGAATCTTACCGCACCGCTCTATCGCGGCGCAGAACGCCGCGCAACCATCCTTCGACTTCAAGCCTGAGGTGATGATGCGCACGACCTCATTCCAGGTACCATCCTGAACCTTCTCGTGGATACCCCGGTCGGCCAGCACCACGACGCGGCGCTCGAAGAGCGAGGCGAAAATGAGAATGCCGGTGTGGGCTTTGGTGTAGTGGAGTCCGTGGGCGGTGAAGGCTGCAAGGCTCCGGAGATGCACTGCCTCGGCAAGGCGTTTCTCAGGGATGAGCCAACGCTTGACGACAGGTATCACGCAGAGGAGAAAACCCAGCGCTGCGCCAATTACTGGCCAGGCGAGTTCAGTCTCCGCGACTCCCCAGGAATAACCAAAGATGATTGCGACAGCCGTTCCGGCAACCAGTCCCACGATCAACCCGGCAAGCTCCACTTCAGCGTAGCGGCCGCACGCACCCACAATCATCGGGACGATTTCCCCCGACGTTCGCTGCTCCGCCGCAATCACCGCTTGCCGGATGCGCTCTTTTTCTTCCGCTGAAAAATATTTTTCGGCGTGCATCATCTCACCAGCTTCCCGAGGCGCCGCCTCCGCCGAACCCTCCACCTCCACCACTAAAGCCACCCCCGCCGCCAAAACC
>Ga0105164_10002032_pt1 | contig 12630 bp, 11 predicted proteins | sample VDWuncwatermetaG_FD_89674 | JGI IMG/M metagenome (GOLD analysis project Ga0105164, IMG submission 89674) | Wastewater microbial communities from Netherlands to study Microbial Dark Matter (Phase II) - VDW unchlorinated drinking water | ecosystem: Environmental > Aquatic > Freshwater > Drinking...
ATATAAAACCTCGTCATTTACCCCTATCCCGAAGGAAATAAAACATATGAAAGAAAGGCATCTCTATAAGATTAGAAAATTAGGGATTACCGAAGCAAACATCCGCGAAACACAAAAAAAGGATTCTTTGTATATAAAACCGGCAGACGAAAAGTATATGAATGAATTGTTAGCGGCAAGCGGCATAACTGAAAAAGATAAAGTTGCGGTTATAGCTCCCGGAGCGCGTAGCCATATCAAGAGATGGCCGGGAGATAAATTCCTTGAATTGATTCAGGCGCTTTCCAGGGATTTTAAGCTAAAGATAATCTTAGCAGGAGATAAAGACGATATAGCTATAACTAAGTATATCCTTGAAAATTCAAGGGAACCTGTAGTAGGCCTTGCAGGAAAAACCGATATCGCGCAGCTGGCGGTTTTAATTAAAAGGGCGGCTTGCGTTATCACCAATGACAGCGCGCTCTTACATCTAGCAAGTTATTTGAATGTGCCGCTTATTGCGATATTCGGGCCGACTGATGAAGAAAAATACGGCCCGTGGTCAGATACTTCGGTTATTGTTAAGAAGGATATTTTTTGCCGGCCCTGCGATAAAGCCCAATGCAAATACCTGAATCTCAAATGCATGCAGTTGGTAGGCAAGGAAGATGTCTTACGGCCGCTATCGGCTATATTAGGCAAAGCAGGTACCGCTCAACTTACCGTCGATAAAGATGAATTTAACCGCATCCTCATTGTGCGCACAGACAGAATCGGCGATGTGCTCCTGTCTACTCCTGTAATCAAAGCGCTAAGGGATAATTATGCGCATGCCTATATTGCCATGATGGTTTCACCCTGCGCTAAGGATATCGTCTACGGTAATCCCTATCTGGATGAGATTATAATTTACGATAAGGAGGGAAAACATAAAGGTTGGAGAAGGTCGTCTAAATTTGCGCATAATTTAAAGAAGAAAAGATTTGATCTGGCAATTATCCTGCATCCGACAAATAGGGCGCATTTGATAACTTACCTCGCCGGCATACCGAGGAGAGTGGGGTATGACCGAAAACTTGGCCTTTTACTTACGGACAGGATAAAACACACCAAACAATTAGGCCAAAAGCATGAGCTGGAATATAATCTGGACTTAGTTAGATATTTGGGTATAGAGCCGCGGGAAAAAACCCTCTTTATGCCCATAAAGGAAGAATCAGAAAAATATGTCGATGATTTATTTTTTAGCCAGGGGATAAAAAAAAGCGATAAATTGTTAGCTATACATCCGGGAGCAAGCTGTCCTTCTAAAATCTGGCCGAATGAAAGATTTGCTGAAGTTGCGGATAAACTAATGCAGCAATACGGGTTTAAGGTTTTAGTGGTAGCCGGGCCAAAAGATATTGGCTTAGCCCGGAATGTCATAAAAAATATGAGTCAGGATGCGGTTAATCTTGCGGGAAAGATTTCGCTTAGCCAATTAGCCAGTGTCATTAAAAGGTGCCGGCTATTTATTTCAAATGATTCCGGGCCGGTGCATATCGCTTCTGCAGTAGGTACGCCTGTAATCTCGATATTCGGCAGGGCTCAAAAAGGCCTAAGCCCGCAGCGTTGGGGCCCGCTGGGTTTAAAGGATAAAATATTGCATAAGCAGGTAGGCTGCGTTGAATGCCTTGCGCACAACTGCGAAAAAGAATTCGCCTGCCTTAAGGCAATAACTGTAGATATTGTCCTGCAGGCAGCTAACTCAATCGAGGGACACCCTTAGATTTAGTTTCAAGGGCGCCCCTAATATGTATGCCGCTGTGGAAGCAATAAGAAATTCTGTTGACAGTTAATTCTAAATAGAATAAAATAGAGTTGGGTAAAAATAACTTGTAGCTTTGTGAAATCTCAGTCAGAGTAACCAAGAAAAAGGGGAAAGCCATAGATGGTAAGGATCTCAGATATTTTTAAAAGACTAACTCCCGAAAAAACACCTAGCACCCCTGAAGAAAAATACAAAGAAGAGCCTTCCAGAGAGAATCCCCCGGAAGAAATAAAACAAAAGTCACCGTTTTACAAGCCAGAACATTCCCTGCCCGAGGCTGCTGTTGGAAAAAAAGAAGCTGAAGATGTTAGCTCAATGCACATTGCCAAGGTGATGAGAGAAACTCCTTCGGACAAAGCCCGTTCCAGCAATCTTTATCTTATGGGCATTCAGCTGATCAAGGAAATATTAACGAATTCCGAAGATTTAAAACCCATAAATTTAGTTCAGATAAAGCAATGGATAAGCGATATAGTAGACCATCTTATATTTCCGGATGCGGAATTACCGCGCCTCTTTTACGAATATATCTCAGAGAATTATCTTTATAACCATATGGTGAATACGGCAATTATGGCTACAGAGATAGGTTTGGGCTTAGGTTATAATAAGCTTCAGCTTAATGAATTGGGCTTAGCCGGTTTTTTGCATGACATAGGTATGATTAAAGTAGGAAAGATTGAAACGCAGGAGAGGCGATTAACTGAAAACGAGTATAACGAGATTAAGAACCATCCGATTTACGGGGCAGATATATTATCGAAGATAAATGGTATAGCTGATGCGTTAATTTATGTAGCTAAAGAGGAACATGAGCGAATGAACGGGACAGGTTATCCCAGCGGCCTTAAAGACAGCGAGATATCCGAATACGCCCGGATTATTATGATTGTAGATGTATATGAGGCATTAACGCACGAGCGTCCTTATCGCAAGAAGAATTCGCCTCACGAGGCAGTGAAAGAAATGATTGCTAATAATCAGCTCTTTGATTCAAACATTTTAAAGGCCCTGATTAATAAAGTCGGAGTATATCCGATTAGTTCCTGGGTAGAATTAAACTCTAACGAGATCTGCAAGGTAATGGTAAATAACAATGAGCTTCCTCTAAGGCCCGTAGTGCATATCTTGTTTGACTCAAGCAGGCAGAGGTTAAAGGAACCCCGCGTGGTTAACTTAGCAAAACAGTTTAATCTGTTTATTAAAAAATCCCTTTCTGATGAGGAGCTTGCCAAAGAAGTAAAAGAACCGCTAGAAAGTTAAAGGGAGGCGATGATGATATTGGAAAAAAACATCCCTAAAGCAGTGGTCCGTATAATATCTGTCATTATAATTTCTGTTTTGATTTCAGGTTACGAGATAGAAAGATTAGGGGCGCAAACCCAGGCTCTGGATCAACAGCAGGAGTTAGCTCTAAGGAAGGCAGAGCGCAAAGCTAAAGAAGCGCAACTTAAAGCCCAGAGAGAAAAAGAATCCACAGCAAAACAGCTTAAGCAAGAGACAGAAAGAAAAGCCCGGGAAGCAGAATTAGCCCGCAAGGAAGAAGAGCGTTTAAAAGCAATCACTCTAGCCAAAGAACAAAGAGCAGCAGAACTAAAAGGCCGGGAGGAAGAAAAACTTAAGCTGGAAGCAGAGCGCAAAGCTAAAGAAGCGCAACTTAAAGCCCAGAGAGAAAAAGAAGCCGTAGAAAAACAGCTTAAGCAAGAGACAGAAAGAAAAGCCCGGGAAGCAGAATTAGCCCGCAAGGAAGCAGAAAAAATATCTTTAAAGGATGAGTTGAGCAAGGCCAAATCCCTTAATGAACAAATAACCGCAGATTTTAATAACCGGCTTAAAGATTTACAGGATAAATTACTCCATAAGGATAGCCAGATTAGCGAATTAAATAGTTCTAAGGGTAATTTAACGAGGCAGTTGCAAGAGGTAAATACAAAGTTGGCCGCTTTAACCAATGCCAATGATTCTTTACAAAAGATACCACCGGGCTCAGAGAATGTAAATACGCTATATAACAATACAAAAATTGAATTGTCTCAACTTTCTGAACTGCTTATGCATAAAGAATTAGAATTGACTAATAACCGTAAAGAAATAACTACCCTTGAGGAGGAATTAAGCAGCCTGCAATCAAAGTATCAAGATTTAGAAACTGAAGTTAACCTATCGCAGCAGCAACAGAAAAGGATGATAGAGGCGCTCAATAAAGCCGCTACAATCAACACATCCTTGCAGCAAAGTTTAATTGGCCTTTCGCAATCAATAGCGCAGGAAGAAGAAAGCAAAGAGAAAGCCAGGGACCTTAAAAGCAAGATAGAGGTGATTTTGACGCCTAAATAAAATAAAGAGCGATACAACGATGATTCAAAACATGGTGAAACTGAATATATTAACAGCGCTATTTTTAATTTGTGTTTTTAATTATTTACCGGCACAGGGGGCACAGGATAGGCCGGCAGGGGTTCTTCACGCGCCGGGAGAAAGGTATTCAAGCGAAGAAGCCAGGCAACACTATCAGCAGGGTAAAGACTTCTATTCTCTGGGCCGTTACGAAGAGGCGCGGGTTGAGTTTGAAAGAGCCTTAGAATCAATCTCTCCGCCAAGAGCAGTTACAGAGGCCGCAGAGCAACAAAAGGCCTTGGAGATTGCGCCTCCTGTAAAAGAGGCGCCCGCCGCTCCTCTCCCGGAGCAGGCGCAGGAAGAGAGGCAATACTACATAGATTTTGGCGATATCCTGGATATATCAGTCTGGCAGATACCGGATTTATCCAAATCCGAAGTTATTGTGCGGCCCGATGGTAAGATTTCTTTTCCTTTAATCGGGGATATAAATGCAGAGGGCCTCACCCTTACCCAATTAGATAATATTTTAACGCAAAAATTAGAGACTTACGTCAAGGCGCCGGAAGTTTCCATTATGATCAGGCGCTTCGGAGCGCAGTCAAATAAGGTGGTTATATTAGGCGAAGTTCCTACTCCCGGTGTTTATAAGTTTAGCGGCCCTCCTACTATAACTGAGCTTATTGCTTCTGCAGGTGGGTATACTAAATATTCTGTTATAAATAGCGTGATGGTAATTAGGGGCGTAGGGATGGGGAAAAAACCTGAAGTGACTAGAATAAACCTTGTGGATATCTTAAAAGGCAATAAATATTCCAACAATATCTTTCTTAAACCCAATGATATCATCTATATCCCGCGCTCCTTTATCGGTAACCTTAATACATTCTTAGAATTAATCCAACCGGCTATCAGCGAATATATGAAGACATGGGACGCCGGGCGTTTCCACAACAAGGTTGGGAATACGGATTAAAAAACCGGGAAAAAACCGGGGACGTTTCTATTTTTTGAGTTAGATTTTCCCTCTTTTTACGTCTATTAATATGAGGACAGAAAGGAGGGATTTTTTATGCTAAGGAAATGAAGACAAAGATAGCGGAACTGGAGGCTAAACTGGGAGAAAAGGCGTGATTCAAGGAGGTAAATTAGGCATAGATGACCTTGCCAGTTTCCTTTATTATTCCTAAGAAATCAAAATGGCTAGCGCGCTTATATTCTTCGGGTGTATATCCGAAGGCTTCTATATCAATGGTGAGGCCAGATTTAATTCTATGGGCACAGTCAAGGAGCAGCTTGATGCGTTTAAGGTCATTCATACCGCTAAACTTAGGAGAAATTACAGCAATATCAATATCGCTGTATTTCTTGGGAGATCCTAAGGCATGCGAACCGAAAAGAATAACTTTTTCTACAGGGATTCTCTTCCGAGTTTCCTTTATAAATTGGGCAAGTATTTTTTTAGCCCCATTTTTTTTGTGAACCATTTTATGACTCCTTGCGTTGCTTTAATTGCTTTCTTGGCAGAGGCCAGGTTATAGATCTTAGGGTCAAAACGTTGGGGTTTATATCGCGCAATAATATAATGAGGGTTGATATCTCTTAAAATATTGTGGATGCGCTTAGGAATTATAAGGTCTACTTTTTTTGATAATATAATCAGGTCATGCAGATAAGGAGGATGGTCTTTGCTTTGAATCATAATGATGGCTTTAAGCAGTTCTTCTAGGGATTGTTGGCACATAAACATACTATAGTTGTAGCGATGAGCAACAAGCATTGCCTTAGCAGTATTAAAGTCATCTAAGCAGGAATTTAACCAGAATCTTATGGCTCCTTCTAGAGTCATTGTTACCTCCGAAAGTAAGTCTATCACAATTTGGGGCAGACTGTCAAGTAAAACTGAGGAGAGGTTTGCTGAAAAAATAGAAACGTCCCCGATTTTATATGATAATCGATAAGCCCGGCAGCAATAGTAGTTATCTTTTTGTCTTACGCAGGAATCTTATTTTCCGTAAGAAAACAGTAGAAATTATAAAAGAGTTTAAGGATAAAAGTATAGACTGCCTGGTATTAAAAGGCCTGTATCTTGCCTTTAGCGTCTATCCGGATGCGGGTTTAAGGCCGATGGTGGATATAGACCTTTTAGTGAAAAAGGAGGATCTGGATAGAGTAACTAATATTCTTAACGCATTAGGATATGCTGAGCAATCTCCAAGGATGCAAAGAGTATACGGTTGCGATGCCACCTTTTCCAGTAAAGATGAGGCCTGCTCCATAGATATTCACTGGGACCTCTGTCAATATGAGAGATTCAAAGGAATTATCGATGTAACCGGAGATTTTTGGGCAAGGGCTGTGGGATTTAACTTAGATGGGCTCCCCGCGAAAACGCCCTCTATAGAAGACCATATCCTGTATGTCTCATTACATTATAGCCTGGTTCATCTCCTGTACGGCATCAATGGAGCCTATGACTTTTTTTATCTTATCCATAGCCATATTTTTGATTGGGAGGCGATAATCAATAGCGCCCGCAAGTATGGCATAGAAACCCCTCTATATTATAGCCTGCATAAGGCCTGCAAGATTTCCGGTTTAAGCCTGCCGGATTTTGTCCTGAAACGCCTAAAACCCTGCTTTTTCAAGAGGAAGCTGATTGATTTTCTCCTGTTTAGGAGTAAAATTTTCGCCTTGCGCTATCTATGTCAGGCCTTGATGATGAGGCATTTTTCCGATACATTGAAGGTTTTATGGAGGCTGTTAAAGGGTATGCGCAGGCAATATCATAGAAGTAGCAGCCTCTTCCCATTCCCAAAAGGAATTTGAAATATGTCTTGCAACTTAGTTATAACTAAATTATAATACATAATTATGGAAGAAGCCATTTATACGCATTTACAGCTGAGAGAATTGTTTCATATTGAATTCCTAAGGTCGCTTGGTAGGAAGCTGAAAACCGATAACTATGCTGTTAAGGGAGGGGTGAATTTGCGCCTTTTTTTTAAAAGCGTGCGTTATTCCGAAGATATTGATTTGGATGTGGCGGGTATAATAGAGGTAGGCGAGCTAAAGGAATTAGTTATGAAAATACTACAGGCGCGTTCTTTTCGGGAGGGTTTTTATGCATTCGGGATAAGGGATATTATTCCTTCGAATATGAGAGTAGCAAAACAAACCCGGACCACCCAGCGTTTTAAGGTTCATTTGATAACCGCCGCAGGCGTTGACCTTTTTACTAAAATTGAATTTTCACGCAGGGGGTTTAATGGCAAGATTATTGCTGAGTCTGTCCCGGCAGCTATACTAAGGGATTACAGGCTTTCACCCCTGATAACCCCGCATTATGATGCCGGTTCCGCTGTTATGCAAAAAATTGATGCCTTGGCTTTAAGGTCCGCCATTCAGGCAAGGGACATTTTTGACTTGTATGTTTTATCCAGCCAGATTGGCCTTGCTTTGTCTAAAGGATTCAAACCGCCAAACGCCGCCATTTTGGCTAAGGCGCACGAACGCATATTTGAAGTCGGCTTTGAAATGTTTAGGGATACGGTGGCCTCTTATTTGGCTGATGAAGACAAGGATATGTATGATAATGCTTCTTCTTGGGAGGAGATTAAGTTAAAAGTGGTTGATTTTATTGAGGAGCTAAGCAAGGTAAAATGAGCAGAGAATCCATTCTAACGTATATAAAAAAATTAAAAAGCCCCCTGTTTACTACCTTTGAATTAGCTTCTTTATCGGGTAAGTCATCATCGGTTGTTACCCAGTCGCTTAACCATCTGAAAAAAAAAGGCTTGGTATTAAAAGTATACAGGGGAATTTGGGCTGAGTTAGGGAATGTTTCCTTAAGCCCGTATGCCGTCATACCTTATTTATTTATCCGGCAGCGCGCTTATGTTTCTTTCCTGAGCGCGTTGCATTTATACGGCATTATTGAGCAGATCCCGCAGGTTATAACACTGGCTTCAACCGTTCATACAAAGACTATCCATACGAAATTAGGGGTTTTTTCCGTGCATAGGCTATCGCCTAAGTTTTTCAGCGGATTCGGCTGGTATAAAGGCGAAGGCAGTTTCCTTATCGCCCAGCCGGAAAAAGCCCTGATAGACAGCCTATACCTATCCGCTTGCAAAAAGAAACAATTCGGGCATTTCCCGGAACTGCGTTTTCCAAAAACTTTTAGCTTTAAGAAGGCCAATGATTTTGCCAGATCCATACCCAATAACAATATTCGTTCATATGTGCTAAAGAAATTAAAGGCGTTGGTTCCATAAAGGAGCGGAAATCGGGGACGTTTCTATTTTTTATTTTTTGAGTTAGATTTTCCCTCTTTTTACGTCTATTAGTATAGGACAGAAAGGAGGGATTTTTTATGCCGCAGTTACAGCCATTATGCGAAGGGTGCCTCCGACCCCATAGTTACTGATAATCCTGCTTATATAGGATTGTCTAACCGAAACGATGAAAGAGTAAGGCAATATATTGAATTTGTGGTAGATAGTAGTATAATAAATACCGAAAGTTTGGCTAAACAACAATTTATCGGCACTGAACTCTTTGTGCATAAACTGCAAAATTATTATGGAGTAAGTAACGAAAGGCTAAAAAAGGGCAGGCCAAACAAGTTGAAATTACGGTTTTAAGGTTGGAAAAATAGAAACGTCCCCGATTTTGAAACGTCCCCGATTTTATAGATATGCCATTAGATAAAGAAAAGGTTCTGGTAATTGGTTTAGACGGAGCGGATTTTAAATTCATCCGGCCTCTAATCAAGAAAGGCCGTCTGCCGAATTTGTGTAAGTTTATGCAGCGCGGCGCTTACAGCAGGTTAGCCACCACCATCCCGCCGATAAGCCCTTCTGCCTGGACATCTTTTTCTACCGGCAAGCTTCCCTCCAAGCACGGGATATTTGATTTTGTCTATCCCGACAGTAACCCGCTGAAGAAAACAGTAGGTTTTAATTCCCAGAGCATAAAATGCAAAACTATATGGGAATTGCTTAGCGAAAGAGGAAAAACCTCTATAATTATTGATGTGCCCTTGCAATATCCTCCTCTGCCCATTAAAGGTATAATGATTTCGCGTTTTTTATCGGAATCCTTACCTAAGGCCTTTTATCCAGCAGGCCTTTACAGGGATTTAAAACGAAAGGGCTTTGACCTTCTGGATTCCAGCCTTTGGCTGAGCAACGTAAAAAAGCGCTGGAATTTAAAAAATCATCTTAAGTCAATAGAAGATAAGGTATCTTTAGTAAAATATCTTAACCAAAGAGAGCCATGGGATTTGTTGGTAGTAATTTTTCAGGATATAGATGTTGCCTGCCATCACGGCTGGATAAAGTCCAGTAAAATAGAGGCAATATATGAAAAGTTAGACTGGGCAGTGGGTGAGATATTTAAGCTCAGTGGCGATAAGGTGGTGAAGTTCATCGTTTCAGACCACGGCTTATGTCAGACCAGGGCAGATATTAATATAAATGAGCTTCTCTGCCAGTTAGGGTATCTTTCCAAAACTATGTCCAGAAAGGCGCTGGCTTATTTTTTAAAGAGCGGCAGGACAGAGAAGATTATCAAGAGAAAAGGCAGAGAGATTAAAATGAAGATTAACTATAGATACGACCCCCTGTCTTCAAAGGTCTATTGTGCCTCCGGGCTTATGTACGGAATAAATATCAATCTTGTTGGCCGTAATCCAGAAGGCCGGATTAAACTGCAGGACTATGATACGGCATGCCAAGAGATTGTTGATGCGCTTAGGCTCTCCAGGGATCCGGATACAAAAGAAAAGTTATTTGACCGCGTCTGGCAGAACAACCTTGCCGTTAAACGTAAATCCAAAGATTTTCCTCCGGATATCTATTTTATTCCCCATAAAATGGAGTATACAGTTTCGACCCCGCTTAAAATTGCTACAAAGGGAAGATATATTAATAAGGCCCGCAAGACATCTGGATTCCATGACCTCTACGGAATTTTTATTGCCTTAGGCCAACATATAAAGAGGGGTAAATTAAATACTCCCCTTTCTCTTATTGATTTGGCTCCGACAATTTTGCGTATTTTAGGAGTGCCGATTCCGTATGATGTCGATGGTAAAATCCTAAGCGGTATTCTCTTGAAAAACTCGCATTTATTGAAAAATCAGCCAGAATTTCAAAGGTCGTCTGCGATTAAACGCAAGGCTTACAAAATGGATAGGAAAAAACAAAAGAGGATTTTCGGGCAGCTCAAAAAGATGGGCTATATAAGATAACTAATGTAAATCTATGAAAACCAGGCACCTTAAATTAGTATGTGTTGGCCATATTGACCACGGAAAATCCAGCCTTATTGGCCGGCTTTTCTATGATACCGGGAATTTATCCTTAGGCCAGATGCAGCGTATAAAGTTTATAACCAAAGAGCTGGGCAGGCAAGGCTATGAATATGCCTTTGTGATGGATCAGTTTAAAAAAGAGCGCGAACAAGGCATAACCATAACCGTGGGGCATAAAAAACTCCTCATAGATAACCTTTCAATAACCTTTGCCGATGCGCCTGGGCACAAAGACTTTATTAAGAATATGCTGACTGGCACAGCGGAGTCTGATGCGGCGATATTGGTCGTGGCTGCGGACGAAGGGATTCAGGCCCAGACCCGGGCCCATCTTTATCTAACCAAACTTCTGGGGTTGGAGCATTTAATTATACTTGTTAATAAGCTCGACCTTTTTCATTATTCTCAAAGCCGTTACCAAGAAATAGCGCAAGATATTAAGGCCTTACTTGAGAAGTCAGGATTTTTAGCTGGCCGGATTCCCATTATTCCCGGCTCTGCGCTTTATGGCGAGAATATAATTAGAAAATCCAAAAAAATTAGCTGGTATAAGTCCGGGTGCGTCTTAGATATGATAAAAGAATTGCCACTGAAGGCAAACCAGGTGTCTTTACCTCTTCGCCTTCCAATCCAGGCTCAAATATATATAAAAGGAAAGAAAGCGGTAATGGGCAGAATCGTCAGCGGCTCGCTTAAGAGGGGCGATGAAGTAGTTATCGAGCCGGGGGGGAATAATTTTGTAATAAAGACAATTTTCCTCCATAATCAGGAAGTAGGCAAGGCCTATGCAGGTGATAATATCTTTCTGGTTTTGGATAGAGACGCAGATATGATAAAACGCGGCGATATTATCGGTCATCCCGGGCAAGCCCCCACGAATACCAAAAACTTCTTAGCCCAGATTATTTTATTAGAGCACGGGTTTATTAAGCCGGGACTTAAGGCGCAATTAGAGCTTGAGACCGAATCTGTCCCTGTTGTGGTAAAGAGTTTTAAAAATCTGGTTGATACCCAGACCGGAGAGATAATCCGGCATAATCCGAAAATAATCAGAGATGGAGAATCAGCCCGGGTTGAGATAGTTAGCCGGCGGCCTTTTTTTATCGAAACGCAGGCCGATATTCCGGCCTTGGCAAATTTTGTATTAACAAAAGCCGGCAGGCGTATTGCCATGGGGGTATGTTTTGAAACCAGGAAGGGCTAAGCTCTTAGTTATCGGGTTAGACGGGGCGACTTTTAAGCTCATCAAACCCAATATTAAAAGACTGGGCAATTTTAAATCCTTAATGGAAAACGGATATTATCAAATATTGCGGCAGAAGCCGCCGCTTTTTTCTCCGGGATTGTGGACAACTATATTTAGCGGCATACCGCAGGAAGAGCATGGGTTTACCAACTTTGCCAGCGGTGATAAGTTATTTACCCGCGAAGACATACCTGCGCGTTTTATCTGGGATGAGCTCAATTCTTATTGCAGGGTGAAGGTATTTCAGGTTCCCATTACTTGCCCCCCTTATAATTTTAACACCCGCTTCCAGCCTATAGATAACGGATTATCTATTAACCTTGATGATTTAGCCAAAGAAACCGATGGCTTAACTTTTGAGACATTAAAAGTTTTAAAGGCAGGCTGCGATTTGGTTATTACTGTTTTTACTGCGTTGGATAGAATACAGCATTTTCATTGGGGCCAACCGCTGGTCTTGGCCTGGTACGAAAAGTTTGACCAAATTGTAGGGCTTTTAGCAAGATATGCAGCGAAGGTTATTATTGTATCTGACCACGGTTTCTGCGATTTTAAAGATTCCAGAGTCAGGACCTTGCCAAAATTCAATACTTACGGCCAAAGGTTAAGCGGCGACCATCATCCCGAAGCGATATTTATCACTAAGGGTATAAAGGGTAGGATAAAAAAGGCAGGCCAGATTTACGCCTTGATTAAAAAGGAGCTCGGATAAATGCAAGACCCCTTGGAGAGCGAAAGCGAATTTATCATCAAAGAGGCCTTCAGCCGCTTTAAAAATCCCGTTATGCTATGGGCAGGAGGCAAGGATTCTACTGCGATGCTCTCCATAGCCCGCAAGGCGTTCAGCCTGCTTGGCAGGCTGCCTATAAAAGTAATGCAGTTGGATACGACGTTTAAGTTTAGCGAAACATACAGATATATAGATAAATATGCCAAGGA
>Ga0105164_10002033_pt1 | contig 12629 bp, 18 predicted proteins | sample VDWuncwatermetaG_FD_89674 | JGI IMG/M metagenome (GOLD analysis project Ga0105164, IMG submission 89674) | Wastewater microbial communities from Netherlands to study Microbial Dark Matter (Phase II) - VDW unchlorinated drinking water | ecosystem: Environmental > Aquatic > Freshwater > Drinking...
TAAATATTGCCCACTCCGGAAACCACAGATTGATCCATAATAGCCACTTTAACAGGCATATTTTTGTGTCTTAACAGATTCTGTTTTAATATTTCCCAGCTAAATCCCTTCTCCAATGGTTCTGGCCCCAAATTTCCCAAAATTCCCAGATTTCCCTGATCCCCCTTCACTACTCTAATCCATCCGAACTTTCTTTGATCATTGAAATAAAGGTGGGATCCACTCGCCTCGCTTCGCGGGCGAAGCGGGTCAGAAAAAGAAAAAATTACTCTGGTATGCGGATTTGGCATCTGACCCACCATGTCTGGAGTAGGATGCCCACCAATAAATCTTTGCCCATCATCATAGATTAGTTGCCCTGTCATCTTAAGATGAAACAGCAAAGTAACAACTTTGTCATTGCGAGGTACGTTCATGTCAACTGAACGTACCGTGGCAATCTCATTATTATCCTTAGAAGATTGCTTCGTCGCTTTCGCTCCTCGCAATGACGAGGTGAGGTCTATGCCTAATATCTTAGCTCTTCTCCAGATATTGAGTACTTTCCTACCTCGTACTTCCTCTGGCTTACCAATGAAAGACTTAGCAGACCTAACCTCTATCTCTTTAATGGTTAAACCAACAATTTTTCTCTGCAGTCCCAACTTAATTGTCTCTACCTCTGGTAATTCTGGCATATTAATGAAATCTCTTTCCCAATTTAAATTTAATCAGTGGAAAGGTAATTAGGTTAAAGAGGAAAATATAAATAGCAAATGAGTAGTGAGCAAAATCCCATTCTTTAAGTGTTAAAAGGGTAACTATGGCAGCTATCCAAGCAAAAAAATAAGCCTGATAATTCTCAGTTTCAGGAGCTTTATATGCTTTGACAATTGTAGGAATTCCAGCCAGTCCATCTGATAAGATACTAAATAAAATAGCCAAATTCCCTACTCTGGTATATGCCCAAAGTATTAATCCTACTAGCGAAAGTGCCCCACAAATTAAATCAAAGTTAGTAATTTTCCAGGCAGCTTTTTTATTTAAAAATGAAGCAAAAAAAATAATTATTGGACTAAATCCTACTGCAAAGGTCATCAATGAAGGTAAACCCACACCCTGTTTAATTTGAGCAACAAATGCAATCATGGGTGCTACTCCCCATAAAAACCAACTCACTTTATTAGGCTTAGCTTCTCCTTTAAGGGTAGCGATTAAATAACTTAACCCACCTGACAAATTTAAAGCTACTGCTACAAATATAAATCTTTCATCTATCATGTTTAGATTACCTTTACTAACTTTCCGCTTTTTAAAACCTTTTTTAAGATAAAAGCAAAAAAGGAGATGGACAGGGCAAGATATATAAGATTAAGAATGAAGGCTGTCCAAAATTGTTCTATACTAAATTGTCCAGTTTTTAAAACTTGTCTCATTCCCTCAAATACATGAGAGATGGGAATAAGATATGCTACTTTTTGAAGAAAGGAGGGTAGGATAGAAACTGGATAAAAGACTGCAGCAAAGGGTTGCACAAAAAAGGGCAATATCCAAGTTAAGGGCCCAATGGAGTGGCCAAATCTTAACACCAACGAAATATTAAAAATACCAAAAGAGCTGGCAAAAATAAAAAGATTTAAGGCAAAAAGTATTAAACCAAACCCTAATGAGGTAATCTGGAAGTTGTAAAAAATTGATGCTATTAAAAACATAGATAAGAGGGTGAGTAAAATTTTGATGAAGCTAACAATCACTAGTCCTGTCAAATACTCCAAAAAAGTAATGGGTGTGGCCATCACATTAATAAAATTCCTGTCCCAAATATCAAACATAAAATTAACTCCAATATCTGTTCCTACTTTTTCAAAAATGGCCCAAAGTATAATTCCTCCCAGTAAAAATGAAGCTAGAGTTGAAGTATTGAGACCTTGGATGTATTTTGACAAAAATCCCCATAAAACAATCATTAAAACAGGTGAGATTAATACATCAAAAAACCTCTCCAGCTGATGGATAGCTGTGAAATAATGTCTGATTACTATGGCAAAGACTCTATGTAGATTCATTTTTAATCCTTGATAAATGTATAAACACATCTCTTAAATTTGGTTCATCTGCTTTATTCTCTAATACCTGCTTGGTTAATGCCAAAGGTGAACCTTGAGCAATAATTTTTCCATGATTAATAAAAATCACATTAGAGGCTACCTCTTCTATCTCCCACATATTATGTGATGTATAAAGGATGGTAATTTTTTCCTCCTTTTGAATCTGTTTTATTAAACTGATACCTTTATCTACAACATCAGGGTCCATAGAAGACATGGGTTCATCTAAAAGGAGTAGTTTAGGATTGTTAAGGAAAGCTTTACATAAATTCCCCCTGGCTCTTTGCCCAAAAGAAAGATCTCTGATGTGTTTATTTTTAAGATGAGATATTTCAAAAATCTCTAATAGTTCATCAATTTTCTTGTTGATATTTTTAACCTCATAAATTTTGCCATAAACATATAAACATTCCCATAGTTTTAAATTCCAAGGCAGAGAAAATTCTGCTGCAGCATAATTTACTTGTTTTAAAATTTCTGATCTGTGCTTTTTTAAATCTTTACCAAAAATATTAATTTCTCCAAAATCTCCATCAATTAAACCTAAAAGACAATAAATAGTGGTAGACTTCCCTGCTCCATTAGGACCTAAAAAGCCCAAAATCTCTCCCTCCTCCAAAGAAAAAGAGATATCATCAATTGCCAAAAAATCCCCAAACTTTTTTCTTAAATTTTTAACCTCTAAAACTAAATTTTTACCCATATTCCTCCTCTGTCATCCTGAGGAACGAAGTGACGAAGGATCTTCCGAGCTTGGAAGATTCTTCACTACGTTCAGAATGACAGCTTACTTATTGTAGATTAATCTGAGATTAATTCCAATCAGGAGAGTTTTTCATTTGTTAACTTTTTTTGTGTATAATAAATTATGAGTCAAACACCTGAGAAGTTTCCTTTTGGACCCATTGTTGATGGCAGTAGTATGGGAGATTGGGTTTTACCCCAAAAGAGACGCTTCCCTAGAAGGAAGATTTTACCTGTCGTCACTGAAGGCACATCTGAAAAAATCGGGCAACCAATTCCACGTGATCAGATAGACAAAGCAAGTCCTACAGGAAAATAATTAGAGCTTCCCTTGGCGGGCTGAACTAAAGTTCGCCCTGGCGGGCTAAGGCTACTTTTTTGCCACGTTCTTGGAAAGCTTTTTGGGCTGCTTCCACATTTTCCTCTTTGCCGGCCCAAATTTCCATGGCCTCACCCTGCAGGGCTCTGGAGAAAGAATAGGACATGGGCCAAGGAGATTTAGATTTGCATAAAGCATTTAGATTCTCTGTGGCATAATCAGGAGATTGGCCACCAGATAAAAAGACTATTCCTGCTACTTCTTTTGGTACTGATTCCAGATAAGCTTCTATGCTAGCTTTGGCCACCTCCTCAGGTGAGGCTTGATTGGGGTTATCCTCCCCACAAGTGACCATATTAGTTTTTAAAATTAAGCCTTCCAAGGCTACTTTATGTGCTTTATGCCTTTCAAAAACAGCTTTCAAAGTTCTAATAGTGACCTCTTTACCTTTTTCAAGATCATAGTCCCCATCCCTGATTACTTCCGGCTCAATTATGGGAACCAGTCCCCTGTTTTGGGTAATGGCAGAATATCTGGCTAAAACTTCTGCATTTGCATCTAAACATGTTTCTGTTGGAATATCATCACCCACAGTTACCACCATTCTCCATTTGGCAAACTTGGCCCCCATTTGAGCATATTCTTCATATCTTTTCCCCAACCCATCTAATCCTTCTGTAATTTTTTCTCCAGGAAAATTGGCTAACTCTTGCGCTCCTTTATCTGTTTTTATTCCAGGAATAATGCCTTTGCTTTGTAAATACTCACAAACAGATTTTCCCTCAATTGATTGTCTGATGGTTTCATCAAAAAGAATCACCCCAGATAAAAACTCCTCTACTCCTGGGGTGGTAAAAAGCATTTTCCTATATGCCAGATTCATTTGGGGATTAGATTCTATATTTAGCTTATCAAATCTTTTTTTAATAGTGCCGGATGACTCATCTGCCGCAAGAATCCCTTTAGTAGGGTTCATTAGCGCAGATACTATAGATTTAAGTTGGTTTATATCCATAATACTCTCCTGTCATTGCGAGGAGCCATGTACCAGACGGTACGTGGCGACGTGGCAATCTATATTAGTAAAGATTCCCACGGTCGCCTACGGCGACCTCGGAATGACAATACTTGGTACACCTAATGGTGTATTCTAGTATCAATATTTATACCACTGGTGTCAACAGTTAGTGTAGTAACTTGATACCCATCCTCTTTCTCTTTTACACCATCAAGACTAAACCATTTATTATCACCTGTAATTGATGAAATTGAAACTAAACAATCCTCTTTTTTACCAGATACTAGCTCATCAACTGACCAAACGGAGTTATATCTAGACTGAATTTCTTTATCTCCTGACCATCCTCTCCCCTCACATACTCCACCTATTGCTTTGGCAGCCACTGCTGCTAAAATCCCTTCCTCAAATCCTCCACTGCCCATTAAAATATGAACTCCTTTTTTATGATCTTTTGGGTCTAAAAATGACAAAATTGAAGGCATAAAATCCCCTGCTTTTATTAAAATCAAATTCACTCCAAACTTCTGACAAGCATTTATATAATGGGCATTTCTATCTCTATCCATAATCACCACATTTATTTGGTGAGGTTCTACCTTAAATGTGTCCACTACTTCTGCTAAATTCTCTTGAACAGGATTCCGTATGGAAATCCTGCCTTTAAGTTGTGAAGGACCACATAATTTATCCATGTAATCAATATCATCTGGTGTTGCCATCAGTCCCTTATGAGAAGAAACCGCAATCACAGAAACAGCACCCGGAGTATTAAGTTTGGCAGCTTTTGATCCTTCTACCACATCATTAACCATGTCTAACTTTAATCCTGTACCAGACGGTACGGGACCAAAAGTTCCCATTAAAGATGGTAGCGCTTCTCCATATTGATGGACATGTTTTCTGCCTTCTGATCCAACTACTTCCAAAATAAATGGGATATCAGTAAGTGCTGCATACATAGCATCCACCCCTGCTTGATCTATTAATTTTTCTCGCTTTATAGATTCTTCCTCAGTTAATAAATCCTCAGGAGAAAATCCTTGTTCTTTTATAAGTCTGGAAACAGAAATGGCAGTTAACTCAGTAGCCCTGGTGATGTATTTCTTAACCTGATCCATATTTTGATAAATTCTTTTCTACTAATTCTAACATTTCTTTTTTAAATCTTTCTTTGGAAAAATTTTGGGCATTTTTTCTTAAATCTTCAGCTTTAAACTGATCTTCCCTAAATTCCCCTAATGCCCTTACTAAACTATCCACGTCCACTAGTCCTGGGCCTCCATATAAAAGTCCAGTTTTACCTTGCCCCGCCGAAGCTTTATGCGAAGGCGGGCCATCTTCCACAGTTTCTAGGAAACCACCCGAAGCAGGAGCAATCACTGGAGTCCCTGCAGCTTGGGCCTCAATTGAGGTAATGCCAAAATCTTCATCTTCTGAGGCCACTATTAAAGCTTTAGCATTTTGTAATAACTTTACCCTTTGCTCATCAGATACCCACCCCAGAAATTCCACATTCTTCCCAGCTTTATTTTTTAAATTATCCAGCTCTGGTCCATTTCCAGCCACCTTAAGTGGTAGTCCTAATTTCCCACAAGCTTCCACCACCACCTCTACTCCCTTCCCCCTCACCAACCTACTTAACACTAAGAAATATTTCTTGTCATCCTGAGGCTTTGCCGAAGGATCTCTCAACTTGTTTGAGGTACCTCGCATTCGCGAGAGATTCTTCACTTCGTTCAGAATGACAGATACATCAACCGGTGGATAAACCACCACACTATCCCTTCTGTAAAACTTTTTGATCCTTGCCTGTATGTTTTTGGAGTTTGCCACCAAAATATCAGGCCGCTGAGATACTTCAAAATCATAAATTCTCATAAAATGATTAATGATTTCCCCTCCAATTCTGGTCCACCAATGTTTTTTATAATTAAAAGAGGTCACATATCCATATAAAAACCTGGGGGGAGTATGGATGTAACTTAAATGTAGCGTTTCTGGCTTGGTGATCACAGCTTTAGCCAAGTGGGTGGCTGAAGAGGAAGAGATAACTAAGTCATACTCAGATAAATCAAAGCTTTCAAACATCATTGGCCCAAATATCCTAAATGGAGATAAAAGTTGATTGGCAAAAGGAAATTTCTGAAACCAGGAAGGAATTATTTTCCAGCTTTTAAACCTTTTGCCATTTTCCCCCATGGCATCCAAGTTTACATAGGCTGTAAAAACAGGAGCATCAGGAAAAATCTCATGCAAAGCCTCTAAAACCCTCTCTGCTCCACCATATTCCCTTAAATAATCATGTGCTAAAGCCACCTTTAAATTTTTCATTAAAAATTTATCCTGAGCGAAGTCGAAGGACATCCTTAAATTGTAGCAGAAATTACTGACTCTGGCCCATTTGCTTCTGCAGCTCAGCTAATATATTTTTCTTGGCATCCTCTACACTCTGATTTGAAGCTTTAGCAGCTTTTTTAATATTCTCCTCAGTAATATTATCAGGATTACCCATGTCATCATCCGGCATTCCACATCCACAGTTATAGCACATCTTAACTCACCTCCTTTAAATTGTAGTTTCTTCTCCCCAATTAAGTACTCTGACCTCAATTCCTAATTGCTTTGCTAACTTAGCTAGTTCATTAGGATCTCTAAGATAAACATCATAGTGTATTGGGATTATAAGTTTGGCTTCCAGTGATTTGGCAAAATTTAATACTTGAGTGGTTGACAAAGATGGATGACCTAAAGGCAGTGCGGCATTTTTAACTGCTAACCCTTCCAGCTCAAAACCATCCCCTGCATGGAAAAATATTCCATCTATGATAAATCCAGTGTTTGGAGGCATCTGATTACCTAAAGGATGTGGAAAATGAGGCAGATTTATAGGGGTTATCTCAAACTCTCCTATCTTAAACGATTCTCTATCATTCACCTGAATTCCCTGAATTCCCAGATTATTTAGTTTAGCCACCACATCAGCATTCCCATAAACTTTTGCCACACCAACAATTTCTTTTATCCTTTGAGGATCTACATGATCAGCATGCTGGTGAGTAATCAAATACCCATCCATTCCCTGAAATTCTTCTACTGTAAATACTTGTCCTGAGCGACCGAAGGGAGTCGAAGGATCAAAAGTAATATATCCTGGATCAATTAGGATTTTAGTATTATCACCAGTAATTACTAGATGTGATTGAGGATATTTTTTAATTTTCATATTCCCTATTATAAACTATATTTCTTTTACCACTTCTATTAACTGCTCAAAACTTAACTTAGTTGGCTTTGAATCTGGGGCTGAGGAGGAGCCACAAAGAACCATATGATGAGACTGGTGCAAAAACCAATCAGCCTGGGAATCCATACTTTTTACTTTTTCATATATTGGGGATAAATCTATTGTTTGTGAGGGGGTAAAATACTGAACTGAAGAGTATTTTGGGTGATAAATTATAAATAGATCCCCTCCCTTTCTTTTACAAAAAGGCCTATCTATTGTTTCTGATTTGACAGCTATAGATTGACCAAATTTAGATTCAAATTCCACCCTTCCTGCCCAATCTTTCAAAGATTGTTGGGTTTTTTTTAACACTTTTAATACCCTATCCAAAATTTTTATTCCCAATTCCACATCCTGTTTTGAGCTTTTTATCTTGCTATCTTTTGATCTAATAAAAGCCTGTATAGAAAATTCTCCAAACTCAGAAATAGGTGCCAAACCCATATCAATTTGTTTATTCCACTCCACCATCTCCTCCAAAGCTTTAACAGTCAACTCATCATTAGGTAATAAACCCATCTTTTTTAAGAAGTCAAACACCAAGGATCCTGCGCAAGTATGCAATCCTTCTTTGTGCTCATCAAATTTTCCCCCCACCAGTTCCCACAAACACCTTGTCTGCTGTTTCCTCTTCACCCATATTATGAGATGCAGAAATAAAATCCACTTCAAAGTCTGCATATTTAGGATCATATTTTTTTAAAAGCCAGATGGCAAAAATATCATCCAAATGCGGATTTATGTGTGTAATCAATGCCTTCATAATGGTATCTTACATTATTGTTCGAGCGTAGTCGAGAACATACCATAAAAACTATGATATTCTTAAGGTAACTTCTCTCCGCCAGAGGCGGATCGAAGAATATTTATGCAAATTGTAAAAAAACTTATCTTTGCTCCCTTTTTCTTAATTTTTTTTATTATCCTAATTTATCAGCTTAATCCTTTATTTAAATCATATGAGTTCATTTTTTCCCTGTCTGTAAATACTCTAATTAACTTAATTATTATCTCTATCCTAATTTCCCTATCATCATTTTTATTTATTCTTTTTGCCTCCTTTTCCCCAGATTGGAAATTGGTAGTGCCTGTGGGGATTTTAACCTCCCTGACACCTTTTATTTTTTTAGGGCCAAGCTTAGCAGTAGTGTTAGGGGTGGGAATTTTAGTTTGTTTAATTATTACTTATCTGGGGTTGGAGAATAGCTTAAAAAGCTATTTGAATTTTAACCCCAATAATATCCTGGGCCCATCCATCAGGCATTTAGCAGGACTTCTGATATTTATTATCTGTATTGCTTACTTTTTAGCTATAAATAAGGTGGTGTCTGAGAAAGGATTTGCCCTGCCTGACTCCTTAATTGATGCAGCATTAAAGTTTACCCCTCAAGAGAATCAATCCCAATCCTCACCCCAACTCTCATTGCCCCAGGATCAAATAGAACTTCTTAAGAAAAACCCAGATCTTTTAAAACAATCAAAACAAATAGTTAAGGACCAGGTCCAATCTTTTATTAAACCCTACTTAAACTTTATCCCTCCAGCTTTAGCCTTACTTTTATTTCTCACTCTTCAGTCTATAACCTCACTTGTTAATCTTTTAATCTATCCCCTGCTTTGGATTACTTTTTATGTTTTAGAAAAAACAGGCTTTGTTAAGTTTGTGACTGAAACAAGGGAAGTGAAAAAGATGGTAATCTAGGTTTTATAATATCTCTGGCTATTTCTCCCAGATCAACTCCCCATTTATCCTGCATTTGTTGCCTATAAGAATGATCCAGTGCAAGTTCTGCCATATGTAGAGGCCCTATAAGCTGTACTACCTTGGATAATATCTGCTTATAATTGTCTGCCCCTCTAGGTACTACTTTACCCATAGCTTCAAGGTGCATACCATAATTAGGAATAAAGGTTGGTCCTGGCATATTAAATGTTAACCATACCTCATCAACCTCTCTCATGCCCCTTTTATCTTTAACCAATTCCTGCTTTCCTTTCTCTAGATAATACTGACAGTGACGATATTCATCACCACTCACCAGCCGTAAAATCTCTTTTAGCGAAGGTTCTTCTATACCAACCGCAAACCTTTGATAAAACAGACCTGTTACCTGTTCCTGCAACATGGTATAAGTAAAACTTTTTATCCTGGAAAACGTTCTTTCCTCTTCTCCCCATGGCCCAGCCCTAGTCATATCTAATTCAGCTGCTAACTCCCTCTTATCTACCTTACCACTGGTTTCTAAATAACTTTTTAGCACTGCATAATGCTTAAATTCTTCATAACCCCAGGTTATAAGAAATGAAGTCATTTCATGGTCATGCCGAAACATATCTAAAAGCACCATGGTATAAACAGGGTTGTGAGATTCAACCAGCATTGAGGCGTGAACTGCATCAATTTGATCTGGGGTAACCAAACCCCAATCTACTGGTTCTTCCTTAGAATTTAATCTTGAGATGACATCACTCAAACTCCATCTTTGATCTTCATGAGTACGGAAAAATCTATCAAATTGTGGGGTAAACAACATTCCGGAAGCTGGAGTGCTATCTTGTTTATTTCTTCTAAAAAATCTTCCAAATCTACCTTGATCTGGGAAATTGCCATCACCAATTATTGTTTCTTGTGCCATCTTAAAGATTGTATATTACTAATTCTAAACTTTCAATGGTTTCATCTCTCCCCAAGTACTGATGAGTTCATTTTGGATCAAAAAATTTCAGGTTGGGAATATTTTTAAAATCAGTCATATTATTGGTAGCTAACTTGGCATTGAGAAAAATTGCGGTGGAGGCAATAATTAAATCTGCCAATCCTGCTCCTTGAGGATAAGTTTTCCGCCTAAGAAGAGTGCCAAGAATTTTTGCAATATCCTCAGTCAAATCCTGTTTGACAAACCAGGATAAATACTCCTTAGATCTTTTCTGCCCCAGCTTAGTTTCTACCTGAGTAGCATTTAAATACTCGGCAACAACTATCGTTGGAATCACCAGTTGAACATTACCAGCTTTGAGAAAACTCTTGAGCCATGGTGCAAAACCATGTATATGGTCAATTAAGATATTTGTATCTAAAACAATAGAGTTCACTTAATGATACCTTTAGAGAGGTTTTCAAGATACTTTCTTTCTTTCTTCTTCCAGGAAGGAGTATCAAGCACTGACCAATATTTCTTTTTTTTAGTCTTAGCGAAGATTTTCCTTAAATCTGCTAAAACTTTATCTATTTCTTCCGCTGTTGGCCTGACAGGTTTTTCCGGAATGATCCTGACCATACCTGCATTTTCTTTTTTCACCACAAATTCTTCACCTTTAAAAATCACGGAGTTTAAAATATCAAAAAAATTATTTCTAGCCTCAGTTGCAGAGAGAATATTGGCCATAATAAATCCATTGTACACTCTGTACACTCATTTGTCAATACTTGAGAATGGTTTCATCTCTCCCCAATTAGGGCCAACTTTAAGATCAACTACCACCGGCACAGACAGTTTTAAGGCATTTTCCATTTTATAGTGGTTAAATATTATTGCCAGTTGAAAACAGGCACTTCAAGGGTATTTTGAGGTTTTTTAGCTTTATTTTTGACTAAATCATCAAGTTTTTTAGAAACTTCGGCTGAATAATATCTTTCTCCACACTGAATACAAACCTCTACAGGAACATCTTGGATCACAAATAGCTTGTTGCTCCATCTAAAGTCAACATCCACATTTTTTATTTTAGTTTTACCTTTACAAAAGTAACATTTAGACACGGCTTGTTAACTCCTTTACTCTAGTTTTCCAGTCAGCCCAAGTTGGTGGCTGTGGTCTATAGTTTGTAACAATTAGCAACCTTTCACCTCTAAATCCACAAACTACATGCAATTTTTTGCTTCCTACTAAACAGCTTTCACCTCTTGGATCTTCTGGATATACTTCAATTATAGCACCTTTTAAAAGGGTTTTATCTATCTCTTCTGTGGTAATTTGTTCTGCTTGTCTTTCCTTATGAGCATGCTCAGACAGATCATACTCCCCGGCTCTAACTTTCTTCCTAATAATTTTAATATCCATCTACCTTAGTTTAGCATGGACAAAAATGCTACGATCGAGAACTTTTTGTCTATTCCTGAAAGTGACGCTGGATAAATTCTTCTACTTCTTGATCCCAAATATCTTCTAATTGGAAAACTCCACCGTACCCATTAAAGTCAGATTCTACAACGTAACCTGTTTCAGTAAAAACCCTATTATTTATTCTAAACTCAAAAATTGCAGGCATCTCAAAAGCTAAATAAACTCCATTTCTGCCAAATAATGGGCATTCTTTTAAACGTCTTGGTATTCCTTCTAGATCTCTATAAGGAGGGTCGTTTTCAGAGTTTACAGCACACATAGCCAGCACATAATCCCCTACTTGTTGATACTTTCTCCAATAAGGACAGGGTTGTATTAATTCACTTCTTTCAGTACCCATAATTCTAGATTCTTAATTCTTTCATTTCTCCCCAATTTTTGCCTACTTTTAAATCCACTACCACAGGAACAGACAGTTTTAAGGCATTTTCCATTTTATCTTTGACCATTTTCCCAACGATGCGAACGCTTCGCGGACTACATTCAAACAGCAACTCATCATGAACCTGTAGAATAAGGGTGAAGGGTAAACCGCCTTTCCCTTTTACGCTTAACGCTTGATCTATCTCCACCATGGCCTTTTTAATCATATCAGCTGCCGAGCCTTGAACCGGATGATTTATGGCTGCTCTTTCACCTGCTGCCTTGATCATCCTATTGTCTGCCTTAAGTTCTGGAATATATCTTTTCCTGCCCCAAAGTGTCTCCACATAACCGTTTTCATATCCAAACTCTAAAGTTTTACTCATCCATTCCCTGACTTTGGGAAACTGCTCAAAATACTCAGCAATATATTGTCTGGCTACCTCATACTCCACTCCTAACTGCCTGGACAGCGCATGTGGTCCTTGGCCATATAAAGTGGCAAAGTTCATGGTTTTACCAACATTTCTTTGCTGTTTAGTCACTTTTTCCAAAGGCACTTTAAAAATTTTTGAAGCTGTGGCTGTATGGATATCCAAACCTTGCTGAAAGGCTTTCTTCAATGCTGGATCATCTGCTAAATCAGCCATAATCCTCAGCTCAATTTGAGAATAATCAGCTGCTA
>Ga0105164_10002034_pt1 | contig 12627 bp, 10 predicted proteins | sample VDWuncwatermetaG_FD_89674 | JGI IMG/M metagenome (GOLD analysis project Ga0105164, IMG submission 89674) | Wastewater microbial communities from Netherlands to study Microbial Dark Matter (Phase II) - VDW unchlorinated drinking water | ecosystem: Environmental > Aquatic > Freshwater > Drinking...
CCCGTGGGGCATTACTCGGACGGGCTCCTAGGAACCTGCTCGAACGTGTTCGAGGCGAATACCTGGAAATGCCAGGATTGCGCCTGACGCTCGCTCAAGCGGCCCGTTTGTGGGGGCTCTCGAGGAGCTGAATCCACGCGCATGAAATATACGATCTACGAAGACCCGGTCACCCTCAAGGTCGCGCTGCTCCGGCTGCCGGACGAATTCATCGACGGCGACAGCCTGCCGATTCTGCCGTCGGATCGGTGGTTCGATAGCCGCGAGGAAGCCGTTGCAGCGCTGCACGAACTGTTCAATCGGGAGGATTAAGCCCCATGCTGAATTGGATCAAGAGGCGCCGATCGATGGTGCGCAATCAGCCTGAAGCCGACGCGGCGAAGCGGCAAGGGTGTGTCATGTCTGGCACATATCTGTCGCTCTACAAATACCTGGAGAACAGATACGCGAACACCGTAGTCCTGACGTTCGCGGAGATCGAAGACCTCCTGGGTTTCACGCTGCCGGACCTGGCGCGCCTCCGCCAAGAGTGGTGGACGAACGCAGAGCCAGACCCTGCCCGGCCCAGTTACTCAGATTCATGGATATTGGCCAGCAGGACGGCGAAGCCGAATCTTCTGGCCCGGACCGTTGTTTTCGAACGCGCATCCTGACGCTCGCAGCTGAACCGACCGATGTTCGCGCGACTGTTCAGTTGTGCACAGGCCCCGGCTCGCCATCGACCGCCGAAGCTGCACAGGCCGCGAAAAGAGGTATACTGAAACCTCGCTCTATACGTAAGCCTGCCTGCGTTCATCCAGCGCCGACCGGCCTTCGGGCAGGCGTTGGACCCCCCAGCAACCACCCGTTCTGCAGAGCGCGTTCGCTATCACATGGATTTCAAGGAGATTGGAATGGCGCCCATGAACGGCACGATCAAGCGGCTCGTCAGTGATAAAGGGTTCGGTTTCATCCTGGCAAGTGACGGGAACGAGTACTTCTTCCATAACTCCGCCTGCAGTGAAACTCGCTTCGACGATCTTCGTGAAGGACAGGCCGTCACATTCGAGCGAGGACAAGGCCCGAAGGGCCCGCGAGGCGAGAACGTCAAGGTCGTGTAGGTGGACCCTGGAAGCGCTGAAGCGCTGAAGCAGCTGTATAGCACGCTGCAACGATACGCCGGATGGTTGGACCGAGAGCGCGCGTCGGTGATGGTCCGGGCGGACGTCCAGGCGTTGGGGACGGTGATCGACGCGTGCGCCGATCCCTCGCCGCTGTTGCAGGCACTCGATACGAACATTGCGCGCCTGCCGAGCGGGGAGGTGCGGAAGATGCTGCGCGTCGCCGCGGGTCAGATGCGTCGTGCGCTCGCGGAGCCGCGATGAATACGACCGAAGTCGACTCGCTCGTCCGCAGCGTCATCGTCCACCTCGGATTGCCGTTCGCGGTCCTGTCCGTCATCCAGTCTCCAGCAGGGTGGAACATCCAGGTCCGCGCGGGCACCGGAGGAGTGGTCCGCTTTACTGTCCTTGGCGGCCGGCCGCTTGCGATGCGGCTCGCGATTCAGGAGAAGTTGGAAGCGGAGCTTTAGAGGAATCGGTGAACGCGGCACGGTCGCCGCGGACGGACGGTCGCTCGGTCTTATCGACGTCTCGCGCGTCGCCCATGAAGACGCGCACGTGATGCACGCGGCCGTCGTTGACAAGAGGAATCGCCTCGCTGTTGACCGTCAGACCGTCCAGTTCGGCTCTGACCACCCCTCGACACCGGCGCTGTGGGTTGGAGACGGTGATCTCGTACCGGGTACCGAGAAACCGCCAGACAATGTCGTACTCGGGCCACGCCGACGGGATGCAGGGATCGACACTGAACGTCGCGCCTCTGCGCCGCAACCCGAGCATGCTTTCAAGACCCGCACGATACATCCACGCAGCGGAGCCCGTGTACCAGCTCCATCCACCGCGACCGGCATGCGGCGCCCGAGCGTACACATCACCGGCGACGACGTACGGCTCTGTCTTGTAGCGGCCGACCTCTGCGGCCGTTCTCGTGTGGTTGATGGGATTGAGCATGTGAAAGAGCTCGGCCGCCTCGTCGCCGCTTCCCAGCCGAGCCAACGCCATCACGATCCAGACGGCGGCATGCGTATACTGCCCGCCATTCTCCCGGACACCCGGCGGGTACGCTTTGATGTACCCGGGATCCTGCGCTGACTGATCGAATGGCGGATCGAGCAGGAGCAGGATCTGTGATCCGCGTGCGATGAGGGCCGTGCGGACCGCATCCATCGCGCGTTCGGCAAATCTCTGCGGAACGGCTCCGGACAGCACCGCCCACGATTGGGCGATCGAATCGATCTTGCATTCGTCGTTCTGTGCCGATCCCAAAGGCGTTCCGTCGTCGTAGTACCCACGCCGATACCATTCTCCGTCCCACGTCAGCTCGAGCTTCGATGCGAGGCGGCGCGCCTCGGCTCGGTAGCGTGTCGCTCGCGCGCGGTCTTTTCGCGCCTCGCACAGAGGGGCAAAGTCGCTGAGCACGCCGTGGAGAAAGAAGCCGAGCCAGGTGCTTTCGCCGCGCCCCGCGAGTCCCACGCGGTTCATGCCGTCGTTCCAATCACCGCCGCCGAAGAGCGGAAGCCCGTGCGTCCCGGCGGTGAGGCCCCGCTCGATCGCGCGGACGCAGTGCTCGAAGAGCGTGCCCTCTTCAGGTGAAACGCTCGGCGTCCCATAGGCTTCCTGCTCATCGGTCGCGAGGAGCGGCGCCTTGAGGAACGGTACCTTCTCGTTCAGGACGTCGCCGTCACCGGTCGTGCGGACGTACTCGGCGACGACGTGGGGAAGCCACAGCAGATCATCGGAGCAGCGGGTGCGAAGCCCGCGGCCCGTCGGCTCATGCCACCAGTGCTGCACGTCTCCTTCGAGGAATTGCCGTCCCGCTGCACGAAGCAGGTGCTCGCGCGCAAGGTCCGGCCGCGCGAAGGACAGCGCCATGACGTCCTGCAACTGATCGCGGAAGCCGAAGGCGCCGCTCGGCTGGTAGTAACCGGCGCGCGTCCACAATCGACAGCTCACGGCCTGATAGAGAAGCCATCGATTCAGCAACGCGTCAAATGAATCGTCGGGCGTACGAACCTGGATCGCGCCGAGGGTGTGATCCCAGTACGTCTGCACCTGCGCGAGGGCTGCTACCGCAGCGTCCACGTGTCCGTGACGTCCGATGAGTTGTTGCGCGTGGTCGCGATCGTCCCCTTCCCCCAGTAAAAACGCCATGCGCCGGCTTTCGCCAGGTGTGAGTACGAATCGAACGTGGAGACCAGCACACGGATCCATGGCGGCTCCGACTTGACCTGAGAGCATCTCGTCGCCTATCGCTGCTGGCTGCGACAGTGAGCCGTTACGGCCGATGAATGATCCCCGGTCTCCAGTCGCGGAATACGGCGTCTCGCTCACGTACGCGAACGCCACGTGGTGAGCGAACTCCTGGTTGTACGCGTTTCTCGCGAAAACGGCCCCGGTCCGCGGGTCGATCTCCGTGACGACCTGCAAGTGCTGTCCGTCGCGCGGCGGCCCCAGCACCCACTCGTTGTAGGCGAAGACGCTGAGCGTCCGAACCGTCGGGCCGCTGTTCACGATCGTGAGTAGCGAAAATTTCACGGGATCGTGGACGTGGACGAAGACGTCCAGTTCGTGGCCGATGCCGTGCGTGGCGCGTGAGAAATGCGTGAGGCCGGCTGTATGACGAACGAGGCTTCGGCCGTCGTCGGCGGTGCGACGCATCGGTCCCGGTGTCGGCGACCACGATTCGCCCGAGTCGTCATCGCGAATGAAGAGCGCTTCGGCAGTCGGATCGCTGATCGGATCGTTCGCAAACGGCGTCAGACGGTTCTCACGGCTGTTTCCTGACCACGTGTACGCCGAACCGGACGCCGTGATCACCGTGCCGAACCGCGGGTTGGCGATCACGTTCGTCCATGGCATCGGCGTTTCAGCGTCGCCGTGGAGCACGATGGCGTAGGCTCGCCCTTCGTCGGCAAAGCCTCCCAGCCCATTGGTCAGGGTCATGGCAGGAACTTTGACTTCTGAAGCCGAGTCGATTGGGCGCGGCCGACCCGTCGTCTGCGCGCTATCGCCGCGCGATGTGGGCGTTGGAAGGAGTGGCACGACTCGCGGTTGGATCGGGTGCGGTCGATCGAGCTGAGTCCGAAGATCGCCTCGATCGCCGCGGAGAATCGCGCGTGCAACGGCTTCGAGCAGGACGCGCTCCGCATGGCCCATTCGATCGGCCCTGAGCAGATACGCGCCTCCCGGCCGATGCTGCCATGTGCTCCACGGACCATCTGTCAGTACCGCCGTCAGCTGCGCTTGCATTTCGTCCAGATAGCTGACCGGGTGCTCGTTGAGGATCACGACATCGGCGCTCAGGCCTTTCAGCCGCCAGTATTCCTGCGCTTGGAGCACCTGTCGTACCAACGGTACGTCGGCGTCGCCGACGACGCGTACGAGGAGGATGGGCAGATCGCCGGAGACGCCGTGCGGCCAGAGCCCGGACTGACCGAGTTCGTTTGACGCGATCGTTTCGGCGCTCGCTCGAAGCGAGCCGTCGGTGCCCAGCACGCGGGACGCGAGACGCTCGAAGAGGAGTGCTTCGTCAGTGGAGATCCCCAAATGTCGGACGGCACTCTGGGCGTGCGTGATGGCCAAGGCGAACGTTCGCGCCGTTGCGCTCGGGTCGTGATACTTCTGAGCGAGCGCTTCGGCCGTCGCGCGATCAGAGGCCATGCCGGTCGCGAAGCAGAGTCGCACGGTGCCGCCGGGTGGGAGCCTGATCCGTTGACGAAGGCTGACGACCGGATCGAGCACCACGCCCGTGGTTCCCGACAGCGCGCGTCCATCGAGCGCCAGTGGGTCGGCTGGGCCGCGTCCACGGCCGAGAAAACGCGTGCGATCCGTCTCCCATTCGACAGGACCCTGTGTGCGACCTTCCAAGCTGAGGGCGTGGAACGCCCATGCCGCCGGCTCGTGAGGATCTCGCGGCCGTCGATGGCAGAGCAGGGCGGCGCAACTCGGCAGGTATTCCGTCTCGATAAACAGTTTTCCGAATGCGGGATGGGCGATGTCACTCGCCGCCGAGGTGAGGACGATCTCGGCATAGCTCGTCACATCGAGCTCGCGGATGCGCATGCCGTGGTTCCGGACGGTGATCCGGCGCACTTCGACGTCGTCTTCCGTCGAGACCGCGATGTCGAGTTGCGTGGACAGATCGTCGTCGCGGCGCCGGAAGCTCGCCCGGTCCGCAGAGAACGTCACCGCGTAGTCGTCAGGCTCCTGTCGCGACGGCTGATACGTCACAGACCACACGGCTCCGCTGCGTACATCACGGAGATAGATGAACTGACCGTCCGCATCGCGGCTGGCATCATGACGCCATCTCGTTACGGTGAGTCCTCGCCAGACGCTACTCCCTCCGCCGGCGTTCGTCACCGATGTGACGTAGTTGCCGTTCGACAGGAATTGCGTGTGCGGGAAGACCGTGTGCGGCGATCGGTAACGGCGGACGGGGACGCCGGCGGCCGGGGCGGCGACGCGCATTTCATCGAGCGGGCGCGGTTCAATCGTCGCCGTCTGCCGCGGTACGCGCTCCTGCAGCAAGAGCTCGGTCGCCTGAACCCTCGGCTCGGCATGAAAGCGCTCGATCATCCGATCGCCGAGGAGCGCATTCGTCAGCGCAACGAGGGTCATGCCCTCGTGATGGGCCAGGTAGGTCTGAACGACGACGCCGTCTGTGCGCCCCTCTTGCGTAGTGGCTTCATGCTCGCGGTTCGTGTAATCGATGGCGTCGAAGAACCCATACTCACCTTCGAGACCGATGGCAGCCAGTCGTCGCAAGTTGGCAGTACTCGCAGTGGGATCGATCATCACCGCGAGCGCGGTCGCATACGGTGCGACGACCACCTCATCCCCCAGACCGCGTTTCAGACCGAGCCCGGGGATCCCGAACGCCTTGTACTGATAGTTGCCGTGTCGATCGACGATGTTGTACGCGGACTCAGAGATGCCCCAGGGCAGACCGCGAGCCCCGGCGTAGTCTATCTGCCGGCGTACGGCCATTCGACAGGACTCGTCGAGCAGCGTGTCCGGGTAGCTCCGCATGACCAGGAGCGGCATCAAGTACTCAAACAGCGTGGCACTCCACGAGAGCAGCACGGGCGCTCCGCGCACATGCGTGACCGATCGTCCGAGGTGGAACCAATGCATCTCGGGCACATCGCCCTTCGCGATGGCGATGAAGCTCGCGAGGCGAGCTTCGGAGGCGAGTAGGTCGTAGTACGCTGGATCGAGGCGGCCCGCGCCCTCGGTGTCGGCCAGCCGGTAACCGATGGCGAACAGCTGCCGCTTGGGTTCGTACAGGAACGTGAAGTCGATGGTCGCGAAGAGCGCCTGGGCGCGTGCAGCAAGGTCCGGCGCGATTTGCCGCAACCCAGCCGAAAGCGTCAGGAGTGCACCCGCCAGGTTTCCACTGTCCACCGTGGAGACGTACTTGGGCAGAAGCGGTTCGAGCGTTCGAGTGTCGTACCAGTTCAGCAGGTGTCCCTCGAAGCGTTCCAGTCCTTCGATGGTGGTGAGCGTCGCGTCGATCCTGTGAACCAGCTCTGCGGTCTCGATGAACCCAAAATCGTGGGCCGCGAGCGTTGCTAGAAGACCGAGGCCGATGTTGGTCGGCGACGTTCGGTGCGCGACTTTGAGCTCGGGACCGGCCTGAACGTTGTCGGGCGGAAGACCATGATCCTCCGCGGTGATGAACGTGTCGAAGTACCGCCAGGTCTTACGCGCGATCCCCTGCAGATACTCGCGATCCGCGGGCCTCAGCGCGGCGCGCCGGCGAGGCACCGGGCGACTCAAGACGAACGCGATCAACGGAGCGACGGTCCACAATGCGAGGATCGGGAGTGCGACCAGCAACGCCCGCGGACGGGCGACCGCGACAAGAGCGAACGCAGCAACGGCCAGCGATGGGCTGGCCATCATGCCGTTGACGAACGCACGGAGTCGCGCCGGCCCACCCCGCACGGCGCTCGCGGCGGTCGTCTCCCACTCCAGCAGTCGGTGTTGCGTGATGCCGAGACGAACGAGCGTGATACTGATGGCGTGCAGTCTCTCGTAGGCCTCGTTCGCCATGAACGCCAGCTGAAGTCCCGCGCGCGCGGCGGCGGTCTTCAGATCATCGACCGTCGTTCGGAGGAAGACGGACCACGCCTGCTCGCGGCTCGGACCCGCCAGACATTCGAGTGTGAAGGCGACGATGGGAAATGCCAGACTGGCGAGACCGGCTGCGGTCCACACGACGGGATTCCCCGGAAGGACGGTCCAGCCGAGCAGGAGTAGGGCGAGGGTTGCCGGCGGCAGCAGGCTCCGCCGAAGGTTGTCGAGAATCTTCCAGCGGGCGATGAGCGGTAAGCGATTGCGCTGCAGACCAGAGCGGGACGGCACGAACGGGAACAGCCACCACAGGATCTGCCAGTCGCCACGTACCCAACGGTGCTGACGCCGTGCATGTGCGAGGACGCTGGAGGGATAGTCATCAACGACCTCGATGTCGGTGACCAGCGCCGTGCGGGCGTAGAGTCCCTCGAACAGATCGTGCGACAGCAGCGCGTTCTCGGGCACGCGGTCCTCGAGCGCCGCCATGAACGCATCGACGTCGTACAGGCCTTTGCCGGTGAAGATCCCTTCGTTGAAGAGATCCTGGTACACATCGGAGACGGCGGTGGTGTACGGATCCACACCTGTATGGCCGGCGTAGGTGCGCGCGAAGAGCGATCCGGCCGCGCTGGCCATCGTCACGCTGACGCGAGGTTGCAGGATGCCGTACCCCTCCGTCACGCGTCCGATCCGTCGGTCGAAGCGAGGTCGATTCAACGGGTGCGCGATGATGCCGATGAGCCGCTTCGCCGTGTCACGGGGAAGACGGGTGTCGGAGTCCAGCGTGATGCAGTAACGCACTGAAGGAAGCACGCCCAGCTCCCCGACCTGCGTGGAGAAGCTCGTGTCCGTCGCGCCGCGCAGCAGACGATTGAACTCCTCGAGCTTGCCGCGCTTCCGTTCCCAGCCCATCCACGTTCGCTCGCTCAGGTTCCATTGCCGGTCGCGGTGGAACAGAAAGAACCGGTCAGCCTGGTCCGCGCCAAACTTGAGGTTGAGCGCCTGTACGCCCGCGCGTGCGCGTTCAAGGATCGCCGCATCCTCCGGCGCGTCAGATGCGCTGGTATCAGCAAAATCGCTCAGAATCGAGAAGTGGACCGACGGATCGAGGTTTCCGAGCGCAAGGACCTCGACGTGTTCGAGCAGCGCATCGACGCCGGAGATGCTCGTCAGCATCGTCGGGACGATCACCATCGTCCGGGCAGTGTCGGGAACGCCTTCTGAAAAATCGAGACGCGGCAGCCGTTTCGGCGCAATCAAACGGCCAGTCAATCGCTGGATGCACGCGATGGCGAACTCGCTCGCCGGGAGCAGAAGGAGCAACGCAGTCGCGACTTGGACCGCCGGCGAACCACCAGCCCGCCGAAGGTATGCAAGCCCTACCTCGAGCAGAATGCCTGTAACGATCGCAATCGCTCCCAGGTAGAGGACCGACGCATGGCTCAAGGCGATGCGGCGCGCTCGGTTGAGGGCGCCCGGCCGGTAGGCGACGTCGGCTTCCAGGTCGCGTCGTCCTCGATCGATCAAGTGATAACCCACATGAGCGGCACGATCAGCCGTCGAGCCGTTGGCCGCCGCTTGGCGGGCGCTTTCGACCGCTCTCAAGGCCACACGTACCTGGGCGTCGCCGCTAGGCGCAGCCAACTCCTCGACGGCCTGCCGCTGCCGGTCTCGGCTGAGAAAGTCCATCCGTCCGTATGCGCCGGCGGGATCACGTTGCAACACCTGTTCAACGAGGCTCACCGATTCGACATACTCCTGCCAGTCGAGCGCGACACAGAGGCGGAGACTCGTCATCACGTTCGCCACCGAGACCTGGGCCACGCCCTGCCGCTGGTGCTCGCCGCGAATCGCGTCCTCGGCCGTCGTCTGCCGCGCCGCCAGATGTTCGTCCACCGTGGTGCGAATCGGTGAGAGACGCAACCCGTACTCGCGGACGCGATGGAGTAATTGGACGACGAACGCCGTATCAAGGAACGCGGGGAGCGGTCCACGTTCGGAGCGTTCGTCTATCCGCGAGACGTATTGGTCAGCGGCGCGGCGTTCGGCGCGCGCCGCCAGCATCTCCTCCGCCAAGCGACGCAGGTTTTCGATGAGCGCCAGCTTCAACATACTGGGCCACGCCCATAGCTCTCCGATCGTCAACGGCGCGACGCGTTGGTAACTATTGAGGAACCGCGTAAGTTGTTGCCGCTCCAGTCGACTGTCGCTGTGGCGAAGGATCTCCAGGGCGATGGCGTAAATGCGAGCGTGTCCAAGGTGCTCGCGCGAGGCGAGCGTGGGCAGTTCACGAAAGTACGTGAGCGGCAGGTTCCGGCGGACATCCGTGATTTCGGCTGTGACGAGATAGAAGTTGTCGAGCAGCCACTCCGCTGCGGACGCGACGAATTGGCCTGTCCGCACATCCTCCGCCAATGTTCGATACGCGTCGCGCAACACGCGGACATTGTCCTCGAACCGAGGAAAGATATTCAGGGCCCGGTGTCGTCGATTGGGATGGACCGTGAAGGTGGCGGCGAGCGCGAGCGCACGTTCCTCGAGCCGTTCGATGCTCAGGAGCTCGTCGCGCAGTGGCTTCTCGGCCGGCGGCGACTGACGCCGTCGTAGTCGATTGGCAAGCGACGTCATGAGGAGAGCAGGCGGTGGGCGATCGCTGCGGCCGTCGCGATCGTGCCCGCAAGTATCGCGACTGTCATGAACTTATGCTTTACGGCCCGTTCATGCGCGAGCCTTCTCGCTTTCCAGGCGGTCCAGCGTCTGTCGAAATCCGCATCAGGATCGACCACCAGGGTCGAGTGGTAGCCCGCTGGCGCTGAAGAGGAAGACCAGGTGATCGCCATTGAGCCCTCACCTCGGTTCATCTCGCCGTTGTTCTGTTCTGCGCGGGCGCCCAGGCCGATCGACTGAAGGAGTCGTGATCTTCGAGCTCCGCGATCCGTTTCAAGGCCTTGACCTTGAGCGCCGCCGCATCGCGGGCGATCGACGCCTCGCCCGCTCGCTCCACCTGCGGGACTCGGCGGTCCAGCGCGGCAATCAATTCGTGCAGTTCACGAACGAGCTGGGTGCGAATCAACGACACTCGAGCACCCCGTATCGCGGTGTCTTCCGCCGCGAATCATTCCATACCTCGCCGCAGCTCGTGCAGCGCCAATAGCTATCGGCGTCTGGGCTCTTCGCGGTCGTGACGATCGACGACGATCTGCATGCCGGACACGATGCGGGTGTGGTGCCTGGGATACGTGATCTGGAGGTGACGGCCGGATCGGCAAGGGAGGCGAAATCTTTCACGAGCCCTCCAGAGATGTGCTTTCGTGAGGGCTGGCGGCCGATATGGCCGCAGGGCTCAGGAAAGCGGAGTGATGATGATCAAGTATACGCTGCGGCCATCGGTACGGCGCCGAATACGCGATGTCGCGCGATCGTGTAGAGTAGATCTCGTCTTACCGCACTGAGCCAGCCGGTGCGCCGTCGCCCACGGTGGCGGAAATTCTTCACTCAGTGCATACCAAGGACGGCCGCTGATTGAGAATAGGTGATACAATGGCTTATCGGATCTTGCCGCGTGCTGTGCTGCCTGTGGGCGTAACGAGCCTCTCCTGACTCGCTCCTCCTGACGTTCTGCTTGGCTACGAGACGAAATCCACCCACGGGTCCATTTGGACCGTCGGGAGATGTGCGCCGTCCTACGCGGCGCCGATTGTCGCATGCGCGACAGAGGAGTCAGGTGATGAGTCGTAAGTTGTATGTTGGAAACTTTCCGTACGAAACGGGAGAAACAGAGCTCCAGGAGCTCTTTTCCCGCGCGGGAACTGTCGAATCCGTGAGCGTGATGCGGGACATGGCCACGGGGAGGGCGCGAGGCTTCGCGTTCGTCGAAATGAGCACGGACGAGGAGGCGCAAAAGGCCATCACCGAGTTGAACGCGTATCAGCTCGGCGGCCGCGGCCTCACCGTCAACGAGGCGCGTCCGAAGCCAGCGTACGCTGGCGGGTTCGGTGGCGGCGACTCAGGCCGTCGCCGGTCCGAGCCGCGCTGGTAAGCGTTGCGAGAACGTCGGGGGCAGGGCCGATGCCCTGTCCTTGATATTCGGTTCACACCGCGCAACGAACCTCAAGTTCGTGTCGCTTTCCCTGCCACGGCCACCGCCAGAGAAGGGAGCCGCAGGGGCGACCCCGTATATCATTCGCCACACATGAGCGCTGAATATTTCTACGGCGCAGGACGTAAGGGTGCGCCGAAACGTTCGGGCAAACCGTCACGGCCGAATGATCCTCGTGGCAAACCCGCGACGGGGCGAATTGCCAAGGTCATGGTTGGCCAGGGCCATGGATTCATCCGCCTGCGTGATAATCGCGAGGTCTACTTTCATCGCGGTGATTTGCGGGAGGGCACCGCGTTCAATGATCTCCAAGTCGGCGATACCGTCACGTTCGAGCTGCTCGAGGACTCGGTCAGCGGGGCGCGTGCGCTGCGTGTCATACCGCAAAAGAGGCGTCGGTGAGCAACCAATTGCGGAGCTCGGTCCCGCTGGTCGACTGATTCATAGTCTCTAGCCGTGCTTGCACGACCACAATGTGTACAAACGTATCGATTTTTTCGTGCAAGCCCGGCTTAGGCGCGGCCGCTCCTGCGGCCGCGCAAACTAGTAACGAAGCTTCGCCCCCACCGAAGCTTCGTTCTTACTCGTCGGTTTGAGGCGAAGCTTCGTTACTTCGAGAGGCAAACATGTCACGGCGAAATGGCGATCGCGCCAGATTTCAAATCAACCGGAAACGGAAGCTACGACGCCGGCAACGCGTACGTGCGCTGGTGACGGCACTCCTCAAGCTTCGCGAAGGGCAGGCCGCGACGTTTGAGCGCGACAAGGGTGTGAAGGGACCGGGAGGCAAGAGCGTCGCGCCTGCCTAAACTCTAGCGTGGGTCGTGCTACGCGCGCGCGCCCGTCGCAGTTTCACGGGGAAGCAGGCGGCCCGCCTCATGAATGGCCCGATCGGTGTCCGTCAAGAGTAGCAAGATGGTGCCCGCGATGAAGAGGACGATGAGCGAGAGGATCGCCTGACGGTACGAACCGGTCGCGCCAACGACGACCGCGAACATGAAGGGACCGATCCACGACGTGCCGCGCTCAGTGATTTCGTACAGCCCGAAGAACGACGCCTCGCGCCCCGCGGGGATCATCTGAGAGAAGAGCGAACGCGACAATGCCTGCGATCCTCCCAGCACGAGGGCGATGACCGCGCCCATCACCCAGGCTTGGCCGACGGTCTGAAGAAACCCGTACGCATAAATCACGACGCCTGTCCACAAGAGGAGCGACAGGAGAATCGCGTTCTTCGTATCAACGACGGTCGCGACCCGCTCGAAGAGGAGCGCCCCGAAGAAGGCGACGAACTGCACCATCAAGATCAAGCTGACCAAGAACGATTCATTCGTGGCCAGACCTCTC
>Ga0105164_10002035_pt1 | contig 12626 bp, 17 predicted proteins | sample VDWuncwatermetaG_FD_89674 | JGI IMG/M metagenome (GOLD analysis project Ga0105164, IMG submission 89674) | Wastewater microbial communities from Netherlands to study Microbial Dark Matter (Phase II) - VDW unchlorinated drinking water | ecosystem: Environmental > Aquatic > Freshwater > Drinking...
AACATGCGCGTATCTGGCAGAAGGGAAGAAATCGGCAGCGCGCCATGATCAAATGGGCGTTTACAACAAAAGACGCAAGGGTGAAGTTTAAGTATCAACCAGCAATACTAAGCTAAGTAAGTAATATTAAGGTGGACTGCTTTCCACTACGCGCTGAAAGCGCGCAGATTGAAAGCATTGCCTAAAGGCAATAATGACAAGGGTTCCCGATTTTTAAGGATTGACGATTTTGAAATCTTCATCTTGGTCGCTTTCCGTGCGTTGATTGTGAATATACTCGCGCACCATTTCATCGGTGATATTACCCGTCGTAGCTATCCAGTATCCTCTTGCCCAAATATGCTGTCCCCAATATCGTTTCCGCAGTTCTTAAAATTCTTGCTGTATCTTTCGCGAGGTAGCGCCTTTGAGGTATTGACACAGTTTACTCAATGCAAGTTGAGGAGGGACGGACACCATGAGATGAATATGATCCGTTCCCACGCTTCCGACCATAATGTCTACTTCGTTTGCCTGGCAGATTTGACGAATGAGTTCGCGGAACCCTCATTGCCACCTTGCCTATCAATACGGGATAGCGATACTTGGTTACCCAAACAATGTGATACTTGCAATCATAAAATAACATGCGACGTTTTCCGGTAATTTTTCATTGCGCGGAGTATACCATGCTGATGTCTTGAACTAAAGTTATCGCCTAAAGGCGAGGGAATTTACATCCCCAAGTTGGGACCTTAAATTACCTCGTACCCGCTAAATCTATTGACTCGCTATACCCTCCTATGCTACCTTTACTATATGTGCTTGTGGGCGCAAGCCCCGTTCAGCTAAGGATTTCCAAAGCTGAAGGCAAGCACAACTTAGTAAGAAGTTGTGATGAACCTACAAAGACCCAAGAATACTAAAGACAAAGGCCTTATAGAACTTTTTGTCTATCCCGAAAAAGATAGATTTATTGGTGTTTGTTTGACATTTGATATTATCGAGGAGGGCGAAGATTTTCTTGAGGTGATGAAAAATCTGAAAGAAGCTTCATTGTTACATTTGAAGGTCATAATAAATAAAGGCCTCTCCGACGATCTCCTTAATAGATATGCTCCCGAAGAGTATTGGGAAAAGTTTTTTGATTATCTGAATAAACTTCGACAAACTCACGTAGCGCACTTAGAACAAAAATACTTTGAACAAGTACCTTTCTCAGCAGTATTGAGGAATTTCGTTTCCGTGCCCGCATAATGCCAAAAGGGTTGCAAAATTGGAGCTATAAAGATGTAATATCCTTCCTCAAGGAGAGGGGGTTTTCTTTTTATAAAGAGAAACAAGGTTCGCATGAAGCATGGATTAGTTCTGATGGTAAAGCGGTTGTAGAAATTAACGTTACGAAAAAACCTTATCCGCCACTCACTTTGCTTACTATGATTCGTCAATCCTGCGTTGACAGAAAAGAGTGGCGCAAATGGGCAAACTAAGGACTTCCAAAACCGAAGGCAAGCACAACAAAAATACCGCTTTACGCGGTGTTTTTGTTTCCTACTCATCGTCTTCAATTCCGTCAGTATAGAGTTTTTGGCCTCCTTTGAGCTTTGAAAATGGCATGTAAAATATGTCCGAAAGGGTAAAATGCGTATGGGTATGAAGCGGTAATAGGCAAGACACCCCATACAGAGGATCCCCCCCCTACCCCCTCAAACTATAGTGAGCGGCATGGTGGGGTAATCAACCCTCAATTGTTGCCAAGCTCGTAATTCTGCGATAAACTGGTTCCAATTGACAATTGAATCTCGCGAAGTTCCAAGCATGAATCTGGGCATCAGAAAACAGACTGCAAGGCCTTGATTTTGATCAGATGCTGTAAACAACGCTAGTACCGTTACAACTTAATTTTGAACCCGTAAGAACCAAAAAAATGGCTACAGAAATAGGATATTTGGTGTACGGATAGGCTTAGATTTAAGTTGTAACGGCACTAGCGTAATGATGAGCGCAGACACAAAAGAATATTCCTTATTCAATTTGGCCTTGTATTTTTTAAGGATTGGCGCCTTTGGCTTCGGGGGCCCGATTGCCCTTGTGGGCTATATGCAAAAAGATCTGGTTGAAGAAAGAGGGTGGCTTACCAAAGAACAATATCTAAGAGGACTTGCCCTATCACAACTCTCTCCCGGTCCCTTAGCAGCCCAGCTTGCCATTTACATTGGTTACGTCAAAGACAACGTTAAAGGCGCAACGCTCGCGGGGCTTGCGTTTGTTCTGCCCTCTTTTCTGATGGTTGTGGCACTGGGAATACTCTACAAAACATATGGAGGATTACCGTGGATGCGGGCATTATTTTACGGCATTGGCGCAGCCGTTATCGCCATCATCACGAAATCGTCATATAAGCTGGCCAAAACCACCTGTGGGGATAAAAAGGCACTGTGGGCTATCTTTTTTATAGTGTTCGCCGTTACTGCGTTTACCGGCCAAGAAATTATCTGGTTACTTATCCTTGGCGGTATTGCGTCTATGGTGCACTACGAGCCTCCGAAATTCCTGCGTAAAATTTCAACTGTGATGCCTATGGTGGGGGCATGGCCGACTCTCCAATACAATGAACACTTCAATAATCTTAAACATATTTTCGTTTTCTTCCTTAAAGCGAGCGTCTTCGTTTTTGGCAGCGGATTAGCCATTGTTCCCTTTCTCCACACCGGCGTAGTTCAACAATTTCATTGGTTGAATGAAAGACAATTTCTCGATGCGGTAGCCGTGGCCATGATTACGCCCGGCCCCGTCGTTATCGCGGTGGGATTCATGGCTTATTTGGTGGAGGGTTTTATCGGAGCGCTCACAGCAGCCATCGCCATCTTTTTTCCCGTCTGGCTTATTATCGTCGTCGCAACTCCCTACTATGAACGGTTTGCGCAAAATCTCCGTCTCAAGGCCTTTGTTGGAGGCATCACAGCCGCCACATCCGGAGCGATTGCAGGTGCGGTCATTATTCTGGGCAAAGGATCAATCAAGGACATCCCTACCGCCCTTATCGCATTGGGGACTCTTGGCTTGCTCATAAAGTATAAAACTCCCGAGCCGATTATTATTGCTGTCGCTGGAGTTATTGGACTGTTATTGACTTATAGATGTCACATTTTCAAAATGAATTTATTAGCCCTTTAGGGGCTATACGATTGTATAATCGTAATAGATAAGGTGGCATCTACATAGACATCTTCCTTGAGTTTACTTTCATAGTGTGATGTCTATATTTTCATATTGGATATTTGCGCGCATGAATAAACAAGTTTGTTTTTCGCGAAATAATATTTAAGATGTGAACAAGAAAATTTACCCTAAAGCAAGCCCTGTCTCAAATTGTAATTCTTGCCACTCTCTCAATTCTGCGGTAAGATGGTTCCAATTAAATCTCCCGAAGTGGGGCAAGGACGTTCGACGATAATCTTAACTATCAGCAGCAATGCGAAGTGGAGCAGGCATTGCGTTTCTTTTTTCCCAGCAAACTTGATACAACGATAATCATTAATCGCTCTGGACAATCATATGCTCAACTTGAATTCAATTATGGTAGGGTCTGAACAGCCCAAGGTTTTAGCGGAGTTTTATACCAAGGTGTTTGGCAAACCCTCGGATATGACCGAGGAAAAGTGGTATGGCTGGCAGGTGGGAAATGCATTTTTTGGGGTAGGAGAACACTCGGAAGTAAAGGGGTCGGCAAAGGAACCGGCGCGTGCGATATGGAACCTTGCAACAAAGGAAGTGAAGGAAGAATTTGAACGTATCAAGGCGTTTGGCGCCACGGTCATAAAAGAGCCCTATGAAATGCACGGATCGTGGATCGCAACGTTTGCGGATCCGGATGGGAATTATTTTCAATTGATGAGCCCGTGGAACGATAAGCAATGAAAGGCCGGCCCCGCAACAATCCGCCAGCCGGCGGAGCGCGGAATTTTTTGCCTCCGGGCTTTAAGGCCCACCCCAAAAGCATGCTTCGCAACCATCGGATAAAAACGTGGTCCGGTTTTGTATCTTGCGTCCTTCCCGCTACCTGATAGGGCGAATTTTTTGGTATGTTGCCCGCCCTGTCAGGTGGGCTTTTTTTTGCGCATTAACGTTAGCATTCACCACACCATGAAAACCATTCAACAACATCTCACCAAAAAAAATCTTCTTTTTATTGTGGCCTTTACGATTGTCGGGTTTATTGCGCTTCAGATTCCGGTGGCGCACCTTGCCGGATCAAAAGCGCAATTTACTGTGTTTGACGCGTTCGCGCCTGTCGCGGGCGCATTCATCGGGAGCGTTCCCGGAGTCATCGCGGTATTTTTGATGCAATTTTTTAACTTCCTTTCCCATGGGGCTCATATTCAAGACACGGGAACCATCATTCGCTTTTTCCCCATGCTTTTTGCCGTGCTTGCTTTCGCAAAAAAGGGAAAACTCAATCTGATTATTCCCGCAGTTGCGATTGCGGCGTTTCTTGCGCACCCCATAGGCAGAACCGTCTGGTATTTCTCGCTTTTCTGGCTTATCCCGATTGCCGCCCATGTTTTCCGCGATCGTTCCTTGCTCGCGCGCGCTCTTGGTGCAACCTTTACCGCCCATGCGGTTGGCGGCGCTCTGTGGATTTGGCTCTTTGCGCTTCCCGCACCGGTCTGGAATTCGCTCATCCCTGTCGTCATTGTGGAACGCACGGTCTTTGCGCTTGGCATCAGCGCCTCCTTTGTTCTTATGAATAATCTCCTCCGCTTTCTTCAAAAAAAACGCGTGGTCAACCTCGGTTTTTCCATTGACCAAAGGTATGTGCTTTATCCTTTGCGCGACCATCATGGACCCCGTTAGAAATTCCGCAGATTGGGCGATTGGAGCATAAACCATGACAACAAAAATTTCTAACGGGGTGGAGCAAAGGCATAAAAATCGCTACATCGCTTTTGTCGCAGCAAGTGTTGACGGGCGGATTTCGCTTACGGACAAAACATTGCCGGATTGGACAAGCAAAGAGGATTGGAATTTTTTCCAGGATGCGCTTTCACGCGTTGACGCGGTGGTTGTGGGTCGAAATACCTACGAAGCCGCGGCCGAACGCTTACGCAAACGCACCACGTTCGTTCTTTCAAACCGCCTCAAAACCTTGCAACGCAGAGGAAGCATTACCTTTGTCAACCCCGCTTATGTTGATCTTGCCGAGCTTCTTCGAACATACAAAACCGTTGCCGTGTGCGGCGGAGGAAACGTGTATCGCTTCATGCTCGAGAATAATCTCCTTGACGAAATCTACGTAACCATAGAGCCGCTCATCTTCGGCCGCGGAAAAGCGATGTTCGTTGGCGGTACGCACACAGCGCGACTTCATCTCTTGTTGGCGCGCCGTCTCAACCGCACTGGAACGCTCCTGCTCCATTATCAGGTTGAGCGCTGACCAGCTCTGCCGAATCTCCCTCCCATATCAAAAACTTACAAAATTTCCGGTCTGGGATGCATATCGCAGGGAGCGCGCGCAAGAGGAGGAAGCGCGCAGGATAAGAGCAATCCGGAAGCGCGTCACTGAAGAGGTCGTTCCCGCCATTGCCCTGCACCGCAGAGGCGAAGAAGGAATGGACATCGTACGTCGCCTCACGAGACCGGATGACCCCATCCGCCAACTGATTGTAGAAACGTTCAAAGAGGTCGGCGTCCCACAAAAACTAGTGGAAGAGTCACTTCGAGACTGGACATTAGGGGTCAACGTCATGAATATACTTCGTTCTTAAAATTTAAACTGGTACATACCATTTTCTGAAACGCTTATTGAGTAAGGAGAATATGTTTTCTCCGGGTACCAGTTTAATTCTTAAATTTTCAGTAGGACGACGTTGGCAGGAGAAGGGAATCGATGTCCCGAAGGCAATCAGGCGAGCAGAAGAAAAGGGCTTGTGCCCGTGCGCGAAATACTTCGCAAGAAGGAAACATTCCGATGATCCACCGCAACACATAGCGTGCGGTGGATTTCTCTGTCAACCTTGAATTTAAGGAGTAATTTTTGACAAAAAAATTCTCCCATGCTACAAGATATGTAATAGTTCATTGAAAACCGCATACGCAGTTATCAAGAGTGAGGTAGGGAATTGGTCCCGTTAATCCTCCGACCAACCAGTCGCGTCTGACGCGATAGTGGTGGCAAAACCAAGCGCCTTTTTTGAAAAAAAGAAGGAGAGGATAATTCCATGTGCGGAAAGTATATGAACATGAAAAACCCTTTTCTCTTTTTGAGTGAAGGGTTTTTTTTGATGACGATAACGTACGTAAGAAACTCATCAAAGAAAAACCCCCCAAGGGCAAAAGAGGATACCCTTCATCTTCTGGCGGGTTTAGGATTTTTTGAAACACTCCACATTACAGCGTAGAGCATGCGAAATGCGTGGGCGATTTCTTCGCTTTCTATTCCTATCGTAAAAAAGTATTCGTTTTGCGCCGAGGTGATGAGCGTCGTAGCGCCGAATATTCCGATATTGATAGAATTTTTTGCTCCGTGGTGCGGGCCTTGCAAAGCAATGGAGCCAGTCGTCGCCGGTATCAAGGAACAACTGCGAGATGGGGCAACCATTTTCGTTATCAATGTGGAGGAACATCCAATATTGGCAGACGAATTCACGGTGTTGAACTTGCCTACACTCATAATGTACCGAAACGGAAAGAAAATTAAAACATTGACGGGCATTCAAAAAAAAGAATACCTGATAGCGTTGTTGCTCAATTCTTGGTTTTGAGATACGCTATCGGTATGAAACTTTCCATAGGTTCTCAAACGAAGGGTTCACAGAAAAAAAGAATTTGGCTTTGGGCTCTTTATGATTTTGCCAACTCTCTTGCTTTTGCGAATGTTTCGTTCTACTTTGCTTTGTGGCTTGTTGGCGACAAGCATGTTTCACCTGTTTGGGTGAGTATTCCGGCGGCCCTCTCCACGCTGGTATTGCTTGCAACTCTGCCTTTTCTCGGGTCGCTTTCCGACCGTCTCGGGCGGCGAATGCCGTTTCTGACCATTTTTAGCATCTTGGCAATACTTTGTTTACTCATATTAGGACTTCTATCCGCGCGCGCTACAGGATTACTTACTATCGCGATCATTGTTGTCCTTTATTTTTTCTTTCTTTATTGTTATCAAGCGGCCCTGGCTTTTTACGACGCCATGCTCCAGTCCTTGTCCTCTGAAAAAAGCAAGGAGCAAATATCCGGATTTGGGATGGCGGCAGGCCAGATGGGAAATATGCTTGGAATAATGGTAGCATTGCCTTTTGTCAGCGGTGGCATCACGGTACGTGGAATTTCAGGCAGACCGGTTTCATTTATCTTGGGCGCATTGCTCTTTTTACTTTTTTCGATCCCGACCTTTTTGTTTCTCAAGGATAATGCTCCAAAAATTTCTGCGCATGGACATCCCCGCGGGGCTCCGCTGAATTTTTTCGCTCACACATGGCAGACATTGAAAAACATAAAGAGCAACAGACCCGCTTTCAATTACTTAATCATTTACTATTTATTTTCCGACGCGCTTTTGACCTTGCAACTATTTATGACACTCTATTTGGAAGTGGTCGGCGGGCTGAACGACAAGCTGAAGACCATTGTCGGCGCAGTCGGCTTATTGGCTGCGGTACTCGGATCGCTCGCGAGCGGGAGCATGGGAGCATTTTGGGGAAGTACGCGCAAAGCGATTTTGTTTTTTATCGGCACATGGGCAATGTTCTTAGGCATACTCGCGCTTGCCACAAGCGCAAAAACGTTTGTGGTCATCGGGGCATTGAATGGTTTTTCTTTTGGCGCCTTGTATTCGTTGTCAAGAGCATACTATTCCTCCTTGGCGCCAAAAGAAAAACAAGCGGAATTTTTTGGTGTTTATACGCTCTTTGAAAGGTTTGCTTCGGTACTTGGTCCCTTGGTTTGGAGTGTCGTGCTTTTGACATTCGCCCCTTTCGGCGAAATCCAAAAATATCGTTTCGCCATGCTGTCGCTCGCGGTTTTGGTGGCGATCAGTTTTTTGATGTTTCTTTTCAGCAAAAACAGTAAGCAACCTGCTGGCTGAAATGCCAATAACAAGGCGTTAAAATCTTCTATGAAATTAATCTTAGGTTCGCAATCAAAAAGCAGACGGGCCGTGCTTGAAAGCATGGGCTACGAGTTTGAGGTGATGAGCTCGGATATTGATGAAAAAGCGTTTCGCTTTGATGATCCCAAAAAACTGACGCTCGCGCTTGCTCATGCAAAGGCCGATGCGCTTTTGCCGCGCATCCTGCCTGCGCAGCACTCTCGCTCCGCTCGCATTCACGAGCCGGCGCTCCTCATCACCGCCGACCAAGTCATTTTTTACAATGGCAGCATCCGGGAAAAACCCGCTGACGAAAAAGAAGCGCGCGCATTTTTGCGTAGTTATGGGGCTTACCCCATTGAGACGATTGCCGCAGTGGTCGTCACCAATACTGCAACAAAAGAACGGCGAGAAGGCGTGGACGTGGCAAGAGTGTGGCTGACTCCTCTGGCGGAGAGCCTGATTGATGTATTGATTGCCGAAGGCGAAACATTGTCCCTCGCCGGAGGATTCACGCTTCGTAATCCCTTACTCAAACCCTACATTGAAAAAATCGAAGGCGAATTTGAAAGTATCATCGGCTTGCCAAAAAAACTGACCGAGCGGCTCATTAGAGAAATTGGAGGATAGTTTGAATATCTAGTTTTGAGCGAAACGAGGGACAAGGTTTCCTTTGCCCTGATTCCTGAAGAAACCCGAATGACCAAACCCCAATGACCATTCAAATCCTAAGCTCTAAATCCCAATGAATTCCTTTGGGCAAGCCTGCCTTCGCAGCATACTCACTTCGTTCGTATTCAGTTCATTGGGGCTTGAATATTCATCGGTCATTGGAGTTTGGGATTTTGCCAGGCAATTTTGCCTGCACAACATACTCACTGCGCCCACATTCAGATCAGTTAAAAAACCGTCAGATGAACTGACGGTTTTTTGTTATCAATATTGTCTCACCCTTCTCTTACGGTTTGAGCGTTTTCTTCATTGCCGGCTTCTTGCCTTTCATGCCCTTCTTTGCTTGCACAGGCATGGGCGTGGAGACGTCGCGCACGACTTTCGCTTGGACGGTCATGTCGGTTACGGCACCCGACACGCTGACTTTGTCACCTGTTTTGACATCACTCAACTTCATGGCTTTGTTCATGCGATCAACCACTTTTGCCGAGGAATCAACATTAACGGTATAGTCCTTATCGCCCATCTTCACCTGAAGGGACGTGTCGGTCATGGAAGTTACCTTGCCCACAATCATCTTTGACGCCATTTTGCTCTTTGCCGCCATCATTGTCTCGCTTTTCTTCATGGTCGCCGGCATTTTCGGGTACATTTTGCTCTTGGGAGCGGCTGCTTGCGCCCCGGATGCGCTACCAAGCACGAGTACAAGGGCCAATGCGACAAATAAACTTGTGATAATGATTTTTTTCATATTGAATAGTTATTGTTTTTACCCACTACTTCGACCTTTCTTTGTTTAGTAGATAGCTTAAAAAAACACAAAACCCGGATTGCACAAATATGCACAAACAAAACACAAAGGGTCTAAGGCGCAAAACACAAACCTTTCACTCCGTATTTGTTTGGGTTTTCGGTAGTTTGGGCTTTGCGCCCTGTTTGGATTTTGTGCATGTCCGCGTTTTGTGGCTTCCCGACGTTGGCATTTTTACCAAAGATGAGTGAAGAAATTCCTTTAGGCGGTTAATTGGTATCCGCATCAACCGCCTCGGTCGTGAGATCTTGCGACGCGACCGTGCGTCCGCATGTTTTGCGATCGGCATAAAATGTTTTCCATGCCGTTTTCTTTCCGGTAAGCCATGCCTTGCGCGCATCGGTTTTCGCTCGTTTGAATTGAGTCCAAACCCTTTGGATAGCGGGCTTAATCATAGCGGCGTCGGTCTTTGCCCAAGCCGCCCTAAGTCCGTCTTTGCGCGTCCCCAGCGCCTGCTTGATGGCCAAGGAATAGCTGTCCCACGATGCACCGATGACAGCATCACGCTTTTCCATGCTATCTTGTACACATTGGACATCTATTTTTGTTGCAAGTGTTTTTGTTTTTTCGTTTTTCGCCGCCATGGCGGGCGAAACAGTGATCAATAACAACAAAAACATTAACGATGGGTAAAGCACGTTTCGCATCCTCTTTTTTTCTTTCATAATACTAATATATAATGGAGTACCTCAATTGACATTATTCAGATGCAAGGCGCGATCATGGTGAAGCGACATTTTCCGAAATTTGACGAAAAGAAAGAATACGTAGGCCATAAGGAGAGCGTTGCTGATAAATATGGCAAGGGAAGCAAGCGGAAGAGCATCTGCCATGGTAGAGAAAAACTCGGTGAAAAAAGCAAAGCTCAACTCAAACCCGTCGAGCATCGCCCTCATAATGGACAAACTTTCCATGCTGACAATGTGATTCCATGTACGCCAACCGGAGATTATGAGATTGACGCTCAAAAAAATCATAAGGACAATGAAAGGATTTTTGAACTTCAAAAGAAGCAAGCGGCGCATGATTTTATCGTGCAAGGCGGAAGGAAAGGCCTGATCGGATATTGTTTTGATGTTGTGAGAGATGGTCGTCATGATGAAGACGGTAGTTCATTTTTTAACGCCGCCTTACCTCTGCGCAGAGCGGTTTTCACCGTATTGAGAGGGAGAGAAAGAATGGCCGCAATTTCCTGATAGGTGAATTCCTGCTTATAAAAAAGCAGAAGGACGCTGCGGTGAAGAGGTTTTATGCGTCCAAGCGCGCGTTCAAGCACTTCGGCGTCTTCCTTTGCCTGTCTCTCATGATACGGAGAGCGAGGGTCAATTGTTTCAAAATGCACATTCGGATCGTCAACGATAAAAAGTTCGCGCCGACTCTTCTTCTTGCGGAGCCAATCATACGCGGTGTTGGTGGCGATTTTGTAAAGCAGTGCTTTCCCGTTTTTTTCCGCGTCAAGCGAAGCAAGGTGGCGGTAAAACTTAATGAAGGTTTCCTGGGTCACGTCTTCCGCATCCTGCCGATGCCGTACCAGCCGCAACACATAATTGAACAAAGGCCTCTCGTAAAGGGAAAGAACCCTTTCAAATGCTCCCAAGCTCCCGTGCTTGGCCGCGTCAAACATTGCTTGTTCTTCTTTGGAGTAAGGCATAAAAATAGGGAAAATTCAAAATCCGAATATCGAAATCCGAAACAAATTCAAATGACCAAAATTCAAATGACCAAAACGTTTTGAGCATTTGAACATTCGGATTTCGGATTTGTTTCGGATTTTGGATTTCGGATTTCGATATTCGGATTTTCTGTATTTACCTTTAGAATCTCCAACCCCATAGCTTCTGGGGGTTTCCCTCCTCCCCCTTGTAGTGTAATATAATGGCGTATGCAAGGCAAGCACGAGATCGGCATGAAGGGGCAAGATGCGGCAGAGCGGTTTTTACGCAAAAACGGGTATCGGATCATTACGCGAAACTGGAAAACGCGCGCCGGAGAAATCGATCTGGTGGCAAAACACAAAAACGGCATTGCTTTCATAGAAGTAAAGGCGCTTGTCGCGCCTCGCTCTCCGTTCCAGCCCGAAGACCACTTCACCTTCCCCAAAAAAGAGCGCATCAAACGGCTGGCGCTCATGTTCCTCTCGCGCTATAACCTCGCTCCCGCCGGCTACCAAATTGATCTCGTTGCCGTTGACCTGAACGAGGATCTGACCGTGCGGGAAGTAAGGCATTATCCGCGGGCGGGATGAGAAGGAAGTTAAAAATTCAAAGTGAAAAGTTACTTATGAGCGAAGCGAATGTGCTGCGCAGGCAGGGTGTTGCGGTATCCTTCACTGCGTTCAGGATTCTTTATATAGGGTAAATTTTGAAAAAATTTACACCATAACTTTGCACTTTTCACTTTAAACTTTTAACTTGAAACATGCTCACTCTTGCCATTGAAACATCGTGCGATGAAACCGGGGTTGCTCTTCTTCGATCCGAAGGGCTTTTTTCGCATGAGCTTATCCTCAATTTGCTTTCCTCGCAAGTAGCCACGCATCACCCTTACGGAGGGGTGGTTCCTTCGCTTGCCGCGCGCGAACACGAAGTCAATCTGCCGCATCTGGTGAAAGAGGCCCTCAAAAAAGTGGAGGCCGAGGGACTCATCATTACTGACATTGCCTATACCGCTTACCCCGGGCTCGAACCCGCACTTCTCATAGGCCGCACCTTTGCGAGAACCCTGGCTTGGGCCCTTAACATACCTGCGTATCCGGTAAACCACCTCGACGGCCACATCCTAAGCGCCTTACTAAAAACAGAAAACTCACTTTCCGCCAAGGGCGGAGTGCTGCGAAGGCAGATTCTAGAAACTGGTCGGCTCTTTCCCGCCGTCGCCCTTCTTGTTTCCGGCGCCCACACCCAGCTCTACTCTCTTGCCTCGTTCACGGAAAAAACATTGCTGGGCGAAACCCTCGACGATGCCATCGGAGAGGCCTTTGACAAAGTGGGGCGTATGCTTGGCCTCAAATACCCGGGAGGGCCTCGCATAGAAGCTCTTGCAAAACAAGGCGCGGGTACGAAGATTACCTTTCCCTCCCCGTTA
>Ga0105164_10002036_pt1 | contig 12626 bp, 16 predicted proteins | sample VDWuncwatermetaG_FD_89674 | JGI IMG/M metagenome (GOLD analysis project Ga0105164, IMG submission 89674) | Wastewater microbial communities from Netherlands to study Microbial Dark Matter (Phase II) - VDW unchlorinated drinking water | ecosystem: Environmental > Aquatic > Freshwater > Drinking...
ATTGCTGCAAATAAGCTGACTACAAAAGCACTTTTTAAAAATATGCTTAAAAGAATGGCACAAAAAGCAGCGAAAATGGCAAAAAATATTGCTGTTTTCAAATAAAACTTTTCGCTGAACACCTTCTCTTGGATCAGCTTTGAACCGCCGAAAAATTTATAAAAATTCCTGTCCTGCCAATCCGCGCCACTCTGGGAATCCGCATAATCATTAATCAGGTTAGCGCTTAAATGTGTAGCCGCAACACAGCATAACCCCAAGAAAAAATTCAGCAGATTAAAATTACCGCGATTGATTAAGGAGCCGAAAATAAAAGGAAGGGTACTTGCGGTAATAAAGGGTAACCTAAGGGCTCTGGCGAAATTTTGCGTTATTTTAGGCATCTTACTTGCGTATTTTAAGTTGCATTAAACTTACCCCTATGTTAACATAAACGCATGCTTTTTAAAATAAAAAATACCATTGAAAAGGAGATTCTTAAGTTTGCCAGAGAGATAGATAAAAACTATTCTCTGCAGAAAATCTCTCCTTTGCTTTTTAAATACATTAAGGATTTTATCTGCCGTGAAGGTAAGCGTGTGCGCCCTATCCTCTTTGTAATCGGATACCGGGGTTTTTCAAAAAAGATCCCTTCAGGATTATATAAAAGTGCGCTTTCTATCGAACTTCTGCATGATTTTATGCTCATACACGATGATGTAATCGATAAATCCGATACTCGCAGAGGTAAACCTTCCGTGCATAAAATGATTAATAGCTATCTTTCCGGATTTTCTCCTCAGAAATTTAACGGAGAGGACCTGGCAATCGTAGTAGGAGATGTACTCTACGCAATGGGGATCGATAGCTTCCTCTCGATTGAGGAAGAACCACTACGTAAAGAAAGAGCATTAAAACAATTAATCCGTGCTGCCCTGAACACGGGCAGCGGAGAATTTATCGAATTATTATACGGAATAAAAGAATTAGATAAAATTACCAAAGAGGATATTTATAAAATTTATGATTACAAAACCGCCTACTATACCTTTGCTTCCCCCTTGGCAATCGGCGCGATACTGGCTGGCGCAGAGAAAAATCAGATTAACCGATTAATCCAATACGGAATATATTTAGGCCGGGCATTTCAGATTAAAGATGATATCTTAGGGATGTTTGGAGATGAGAAAAAGATCGGAAAATCAACCCTCACGGATCTACAGGAGGCAAAGAAAACTATTCTCATCTGGTATGCATTTCATCACGTTAATGCCTCCAAAAAAATGCTGATTGAGAAAATTCTGAATAAAAAACGCTCTAAAAAGAATGATTTGTTAGTAATGCGTAGAATTATTAGCGAGAGTGGCGCATTAGATTATGCCAGGAAAGAAATATCCTCTTTCTCGGCTAGCGCAAAAGATATCCTAAAAAGTTCTAAGATGGACGCCAATTATAAAACTGCCCTTGATTACTACTCTGCGCAGATTCTAAAACTCTAAACCTTCCTTCAAAAACAAATAAACTTACACTTGCCGTTTTTTACATCCAATGCCAAATCATTTTGAGGATCAATTTTCAAGGCCTGTTTCAAACAATCTGCATACTTCTTTTCATTGCCCTTAATCTTATAGAACTGCCCTAACCTGACATAGGCATCGGCAAACAAAGGATCTAACTTAATTGCTTTTTCTAAATAATCTCCAGCTTTATCTTTATCGCCTCCGGCAAAAGTAGGTGCAATAAGATAAAAGCTGCCTAAACCAAAAAAAACAGCCGGATCATTGGGTTTTAGCTTTTCGGCTTTTTTAAGATTAGGAAAAACTGCGGTCCCGCTAATTATTTTTGCCAGCGGCCCCCCATAATGCGCAAGCATGCCTTTAGAACCGCCATAAATCAGGATTGCCCGGACATAATTAGTTAAATCCGTCTTGCCCTGCCCCCTTTCTATCACTTTGTTTACCAAATTTACTGCCTGGTTAAAGTCCATTTCTCTGTATTTAAGATAGGCTAAGCTGATATAGGCAGGGGAAAAATCCTGACGTACACTAATAATCTGATTCAACATTCTCTTGCTTACTTCTAAATTGTGCTCACGGCGCAAAACTTCAGCCAGCCCCCATTGCGCAGGATAATAGTTAGCGTCCAAGCTAATAATTTTAGCGAATGATTCTTGCGCTTGCCGGTCTTGATGCAGATTTAGGCAAACTAGCCCCAAAACATATAAATCGTCAGTTGATATGGGATTTTTGGAAACATTTTCTAAGGCCGAAGCTAAAGTAAGTTTATCCGATCTTTCGTGGAGATCCTTCCACTCTAAGGCAAAAGCCCATTCGCAACAGATAAATAAAATTAAAGCAGTGAATAATATTTTTCTCATGACTTACTCTCCTTAAAAAATTATTTTACGCTTCCTATTGTAACTTTGCAATCTAAATGTTAACTCTGGCTTTATTTCTAGATCGCGGTAAAATATAGTTTATGAAAATTACCTTGGCTAAATCCGCGGGTTTCTGTTTCGGGGTAAAACGGGCAATTGAAATTGCCTTTGAAACTGCCAGATTAGGCACAAAAGTCTATATGCTTGGCGACATAGTGCATAATGAAGATGTGGTAAAACAGATCCAAAAGGCGGGAATTTGTAAAATTAAAAAACTTTCTACTGGCAGAGGGAAAATTCTTTTAATCCGCGCCCATGGAGCATGCCGGCACATCTTTGAAGAAGCCAAAAGACTAGGTTTCCAAATTATCGACGCCACCTGCCCCATGGTTAAAGAGATCCACCGAATAGTCAAACAAATGGAAAACAAGGGTTACAAGATCATTATCATTGGAGATAAAAAACATGATGAGGTCCACGGTATCAGCGGACAACTGGCCAATCAGGCAATTATTATTGACCCCTCTGATAAATTGACTTTAAAAAAATTCAAAGATTATCCAAAGGCATGTGTAGTGGTACAGTCAACGCAAAATCTGGATAAGGTATTAAAGATTGTGCGTAGGCTCAAAGCACATTTCAAAGAATTAAAATTTTATAATACGATTTGCCGGCCTACGCGTTTAAAACAGGAAGAGATCAAGACCTTGCCTAAAGAAAACGACGTTGTAATCGTAATCGGCTCAAAGACCAGCGCTAATACCCGCAGGCTCTATGAGATCGCAAAATCGACTAACAACCATAGTTTCTGGGTACAATCTAAAGAAGAGATAAAAGCAGGTTGGTTTAAAGGCGCGCAGACTATAGGCATTACCGCAGGCGCTTCAACTCCCGAAATAATCACCCAGCAAGTTATTGCCCACATAAAAAAATTAGCAAAAGTATAAACCCCTATTTAGTTAAGGCAACGATTTTTTCCTCAATAAGTTTTTTGTGTTTTTCTTCCTCATTGAGCAATAAAAAGAGTAATTCTTTGATTTCAGAATACTTTTCGGCGAGACGCCGGTAAAGTTGGATAGAAGCCTGTTCTTTAGAAAGGGCGACTTTTAAAGCATCTACAGGGGTCATAATTACCTCCTAATTTTAAACAATTAGCTTAAGGGTTTCCTTTATCGGCTGATTCTTATAGATACCCAGTTTTTCCGCTTCGGATGTACATTCGAAAACTGTACTTTGCAACGCTTCTTTAATTGTCGAGACACCGACAATCCTGATTGCCGGATCATGAAATTTTTCCGCAACCACCAGATCCAAATATCCGCACATTACATATCCTTTTTTCCCCAGAAGAATAATCAGGTTTTTCTCAAAAAAAGGGATCAGATACGCCTGGATATATTTTGTTCCTACTTTAATTTTCTTTTGTACTAAGCTGTTTTTACGCCTAATCTTCATCCGAGGACAAGCTAGAAACATTGCGGTCGATAAATTCGATAATTATTTCCTGAACTGGAGCGGTTAGATGCATAAATTCTACACCCATTCCGGGCTGCAGGTGCAGCTGAATTTGCTTATCGGGGAGCCAGACAACTTTCGCCTCCACTTCCAACTCTTCATTTTTTGGAGGAAGTTTAAATTTTAGAATTACCTCATCACCCAGCTTAAATTTACCGCAGCCAAAAATATATGCACCGATAGCGCTTAGGTTCAGAATATCCACCTTTAAACAAGTAGGGCTGTGTTCATATTTATTCTTTAATTCCACTTTAATATCAAGCGGCAGCCGTTTAAAACGGCGCCTTAACTGCATCTTTTTGATATTTTCAATCACCTTATCTTCTTTTAATACGGAAAGTGCCAGATCTTCCGTTGCGCAACTCTCAATTACCCGGTCCAAGCCTGTAACGGAAAAAATATTCCTAAGATGCGTTGGAATATTCACGAACTTTAACCTGCCGTTATAATTGACGATTTCGCGGTACGCCAGGGCAATCGCAGAAACCCCCAGATAATCTATAAATTCCACTTCTTCAAAATTAAAAATCACGTCTACATAACCATCGCGTACACACTGGCCGACCGCTTCAATCAAATTTGCGGCATCCACATCGATCCTGCCGAATAAATCCAAAACGATAACGGTTGCTTTCGTCCTTGCCCTGATTTCCATTATTAATTCTCCTGATGAATTTTAGCTGCTGAATTGAGCCTAAAACCTAATCGCCAATATTGCGATTTTACCCTGGCATTCTCGGTGATTTTGATCTCAGCTTCCCTTCCTAAGGCAACCACACCGTGCCATGTCCCCTTTTTCAAGATTACCGGCCGGTCTAAATAAAAACAATGGATCGCTTGTTTCGATTTTGAGCTGGCTAGATAAATTAGAGACTTGCCTCTTACCGGCTCAAAACTCTCAAAAGTACCCCGATGCCTCTCAAGCCTATCGATAACTCTATCTCTAACCACTAAATAGGCAATCCTCCAGCCCACTTTTTTTGACTCAATAAGCACCTTCCGGAAGAGATTCTTCTGTTTTTTGACCAAATCTTTCTTGGGATATTCAATTACCCTGCCGAAATTTCGAAAATTTTCAGCATTGATTTTTTTAATTTCTAGCATAGTAAGATTTTAACATAGAATTAAGCTTTTGCAATAGCTCTTACACGTAATTCCGGATGATTTCTAATAAACGATCCTGATCGCCACGCTTTAAAAAAGTGCTGGTGGATAAAGTGAGGTGCCTTTCGGCAAGAAAACTACCTGCGGGAAATTCCTTCTGCGGCACAATTTCTTTGAGATAGGAATAACCGGTAAGCACCGAAGTATAAATTATCGATACGCCCAGTCCGCAATTTCCGTAAGCATCCAAAAAGCGGTTACGTTTAACCGGATCATCGAAAAGTAGGGTCAGGAACGGATAAGTACCCTGCCCTAAACTTGATTCTTTGATTGCCCTAACTCCCTTTAGATTCTTTAATCCCTGCAGATAATAATCTGCTTTTTCCCTCTGCTGTTTTATTTCGTCTTCTAAACGATGGAAGCCTAAGTGGCCGATAGATTTTCGCAATCCGGAAACACCATGAACCGCAAAATCCTCTTTAAAATCTTCGATCATTGCCCGAAGTTTATTCCCCCGCAGCTTCCAAAAAATCTGCGGCAGGCTAAAAATAAACCAAAAACCGAATGGCCGGTAAAAAAGCGCATAACCAAAAAGTTCCAGTATTTTTAGCCCTTCAGAAAAATAATCCTTTTTTACGATTGTCTTTATTTTCCTTTCAATTACTTCCTTATGTACTTGCTGCTTGGTAACAAGCAAGCCTCCTTCATAGATCGTTAGCCCCTTGCCGCGGCAAAGGCTGAAAAAACCGAAGTCCCCCAACGTACCGATTTTTTTCCCCTGATAAGAAGCACCCAGGCTCTGTGCGCAATCTTCTATGATAAAGATACCGTATTTCCTGGCAATTTTTTCTATGTGGCTAAATTCAAGAGCAAGGCCTCCTAGATGTGTAGGCACTACTGCCAAAATATCTTCTGCGCAACATTGGCCCTCTAATTGTTTTAAATCAAAATTAAAACTGTCCGCAGCTATATCGCAAACCTCAACTTTTAATCCTGCCCTTGCTATGGCCAACGGCACTAAAGGACAAATAAAAGAAGGAATAATTACAGTTTTTTTGGGGGATAATTCTTTTAGCCCTTCCAAGATAAAATAAAAAGCAGCTGTTCCGGAATAGGTTATTTTTGCGTAATCGACCCCCAGATATTTTTTGAAGTCGTCTTCCAAGTTTTGCCTATATTTTTGGAATTTTAATAGGGAGAGCAAATCGCTCCAATAGACGGGGAAACCTGCGGTAGGAGGAATTTCTCTAAAGATACTCATCTAAAATGTATGGAAAGAATTAGCTTTACTTACTCTAAAATTTATTTTATGATAGATTAACTTTTTTAGCAAGTTTTTTATACACACCCCTCGAGGCATAATGTCAAAAAATAGGATTACTTTGAAACTTCTGCTTTTTCTCATCTCCACCGATCTTCTGGAAACCTTTACCCAATATTGTTTTAAAAAAAGTGCCCTTGCAGAAAGCAGCCTCCTGATTACTAATCCTCGGGATGCCTTTATTTTCTTAAAATCGATTTGTTTTTCTAGTTTTCTCTGGTTAGGTTTAGGTTCTGTATTTATCACCTTCATTATCTGGTCGACAATCCTCTCAAAAATTGACCTAAGTGTAGCGGTCCCTATCTGTAGTTTTAGTTACATCCTTGTTCCATTAGTATCTATCTTTTTTCTTAAAGAACAGGTGACACTTTTGGACTGGACAGGGATACTTTTTATTCTTATAGGTGTAATTGTAGTTTCGATGAGCACAAAACAACAGAAAATCATCATTACATGAACGTACTTTTTATTTTATCTTTAATCGTTATCACCAGCCTCTTTGATACGATCAATCAGCTTTTCCTAAAAACTTCCATCAATTCCCTGGATCTAAATATTCGCAGTGTCAAAAACGTGCTCTCCTTTATTTTCAGGCTTATTACTCTGCCTAAAGTATGGATAGGCTTCATCTTCTCTGCCCTTTCTTTATGCGTCTGGCTCTTTGTCCTTTCTAAGGCAGATTTAAACTATGCTTTCTCCGCCGATAGCATGCACTATATTTTTATTGCTCTAGGCTCAAGAATATTTCTCGAAGAAAAGGTTGGCCTAAAGCGCTGGATAGGGACAATCTTTATTATCGTAGGCATAATCCTCATTACCTGGAGTAACCGTTAGTTAAAATTTTAAGTAATTCCAGATTTGTTTTTTCGTTTACTGCATCAATCTGGGGCTGCATCTTATCTTTCGCCGTGAAGTTTTTCGGATGATCCAACCGGGAAAAAAAGTTCTTTATTGCGCTAGAAAACAAAGGCTGCGAGTAATCCCCTACTATATCTAAGCCGATAATTTGCAGTTTTTCCTTAATCAACTGCAAAATCGTTAATAGCCCCTCGAGTTGAAAGAACCCTTCTTCCCAGTTAGTTAAAGCATGGGCTTTTGTTAAACAATCTTTATCAATACTTACATAAACCTGCTCTGAAGGCAACCGGCCAATTATCTGCGCTATAAGTTCTTTTAAATTTCTCATCTTTAGTTCCTGCCAATAGAGATCCGTAAAAAACAAACCCCTCTTCTGTGCGAGAGAAATATTCTGCGCGACATGTTTAAAGAATACCCGGGAAGGCCGATGCGCATAAGGAAAAATTTCCAACCTGTTATTTTTTAAACTTTTTAGGTTTCCTGTTTGTATTGAGAAGCTCGAGATGTCATCGCTAGATACCCCCAATAAAATCACTTTTAAGACATTTTTCTTCTCCAAAATCCTGCTTACCCACGAACCACAGCCAAGTTTCAGAAAACCCGTATCCCAGTCAGGATGCAGATCAAAGATAACTACACTCAGGGGCTCCTCGAACTGCTCAATCAAGAAACTTGAAAGATGATGAAAATCCCCCGAACCCAGGAAAGTGATAGAATTTTTTAAATTTGGATTAAGTAATTTCCGGAATTGGTGAGCGGTATTCTGATTTAGCCACAGCCTAGCTTGCCTGCCTAAATCAATGAGGTCTATTACTTGAGGATGGTATTGCTCTAATAATTGCTTCTGCCCGCTAAGACTATTGTCTAAATTAAGAATCCGCACGGATGGGCTTAGCATCTAAAGAAAATTTTTGGCCCGGAAAGTTTAAGCGGTAAACGCAATTCCTTTTTTCAAAGCTTCTTCAAAAAGGCTAACCGCCAGGTCTATCTCTTCTTCTTTAATGTAGAACGAAGGGGCTAGGGTAAAGACATTCTTGTAGTACCCGCCTACATCCAAAACCAGCCCTCTTTTTTTACCGCCTGCTGTGAGTTGGCCGCTTAAGCCAATGTTGGTAACCGCATCGGTCAGCTCTTTATTAGGAGTAAAGCCGTCCTTCTCACAGATTTCAATCCTGATTGCCAGGCCTAAACCGGAAACATCCCCCATCTGGGGATATTTCTTTGCCAGCTGCCTTAAAGCAGAAACAAAATATTCGCCCTTTTTAGGAACTTGAACGGCAAAATCAGACTCTTCAATAAGCTTCATGGTTTCCAGACCGATAGCCGTACCCAACGGATTCGAAGAAAAAGTGGAGTGAGTGGACCCGGGTGGGAAAACATTGGGAGAAATCAACTTTTCCTTTGCCCAGATTCCCGATAAAGGATTCAAGCCATTAGTCAGTGCCTTGCCAAAAACTACAATATCCGGCACAATATTAAAATGTTCAATTCCCCATAACTTGCCTGTCCGGAAAAAACCCATCTGAACTTCATCATCAACCAAAAGTATGTTATAGCGATCAAGGATCTCTTTTAAGCCGGAAAAATATTCCGCAGGAGGCACAATATAACCGCCGGTTCCTTGTACCGATTCAATATAGAAAGCTCCAAACTCGCAATTTTTTGTTTTCTTATTCACCACAGAATAGTATTCGCTTTCAAAAAGCCTTTCAAATTGTTGCAGGCAATAAAGATCACAGAAACCTTTTTTCTTATCATATGGGCACCTGAAACAATACGGATAAGGAATAAACATCGCGCGATCCGCAAAATGGCCGAACTTCTCGCGATAGCGATAACTAGAAGTAATTGCTGAAGCCCCCAGGGTGCGGCCGTGATAACCCCCCATAAAAGCAAAAACCAAATTTTTTCCGGTATGGTTGCGTACGACTTTCAGGGAATCTTCGATTGCCGCGGAGCCTCCGACATTAAAATGCACCCTGCCTTCTGCCTCGAAGGTCATCTCCATGCGCTGCGAAATCTTTGTTGCCAGTTTGATTTTTTCTTCATGCAGATACTGACAGGCAAGCTGAGGCAAGGTATCGATCTGTTTTTTTAAGGTCTCATTTAATCGAGAATTTCGATAGCCAAAATTAGCCGCGGAATACCACATCTGTAGATCAAGAAACTGCGTATTTTCTCTATCATAAAGGTAGATCCCTTCGGAACGATTGAAGATGTTCAATTTTTCTGCGTAATGAACCGTATCTCCCCAAGAGCAATACTTGGCTTCTAATTTTAAAAGCGGGTCTTCTTTTATCCGACCATTCTTTTTTTCTTTTTCAGTTCTTTCTTTTTGGCTCATTTTTCTAACCCCCGGAAATAGTTATGAATGTCCTCCAGGTCATTAAAAGCTACACAAAGGCGTTTTTTCTTCCTGAAATGCTGTAATAGCCTGCCTTTGGCAAAAACGATATCAGAACACTCTGCGGGACAAATATCTGAAAGCCCGTCACCCACATACATGATTATTTTATCTTTAACTCCTTTTTTTAGCAAGTTTTTCTTTTTACAGTGTGCGCAACGCGGGCAACGCGAATTACTATAAGGAAAAAGGGGGATCAGCCTGTCTTTATAAAATCTTAAACCGTTGGCATAGACCTTGACCCCTTGAATGCCGTTATTTTTTAAAATTGCCTCAATCACAAAATTGAAACTATCACTCAATATCACGGGGCTTAAACCTTCCCGCCTTAACATCGCGAAAAACTTATGAAAATGCGGATCGATTTTGATCCGGGAAAGATAGCGTAATAAATCATTTTTTTTTACCCTTACGCAACGCAATTGCCCCTCTAGGCAAGCCTGGGAACCGATTTTTCCTCTCTTCCAAGCCTGCTCGAAACTGATCCATTCTTTATTTATTGAGAAGTACTTGACGATATCATCCAAGACATCAAAAAAGGTCAGGGTGTTGTCAAAATCAAAAAAAACCTTACAATCAGAAATATTAGAAAGTCTGCTCTGCATAAAAAAGCTTTTATCCTAAATTAGGTTTACGGCCTTTATTTGCCTTTTTTGAACGCCAATTAAGTTTTCCCCTACGTTTTCTTTTACCCATGTATCCCTTTCTGCAGAATGCAGAACACCAATCCATCCGCTAGGATTGGGCGCCTTCTACCATGGTTATGTGTTGATTAATACTTATAATATTTTTCCGGAGTATTCTGACTGATAAAACGCACTGCTTCAGCAATACAGACGCGGATAGATTTCTCCATTGGCGTATTGGTATAAGCAGTAAGCCCATCGCCCAAACCTAAGTTTCCTGCCGTGCCAGAACCGCTAGCGATATCTGCTGCCTGGCCTTGAACCCGCGTTGCTGCCAGGATTTGCGAAGTTGCAGCGTCGATAATACGGATATCTAAGGCAAGATGCGCTTTATTCACTGAAACGCCTAGCAATCCTCCTAAGGTGCCGCTGGCAGCACCGCCGCCGCTACCAATTCCCGCGCTTCCTCCGGAAGACTGTGGCTCAAACTCCACAACTGATATAGCAATAATGATATCCGAAATTTTATTGATTGCTGTACCCGTCTTCTGACGGTCAATGATTAAAAACCGGTTACTATTACTTAAAGCGTTTGCTAGCATTTCTCTTAAACCTGCTCCTACTTCAGCGCCGGCTTTTGCTGCCTTAAGGTCAAAATCAGCTACTACAACCTTAGCTTTTGCTCCTGAATAAGGCGGTAAAGCAATGATGCCCAACCCCGCCTCTCTTGCTTGGGAACTAGGAGATATCAATGCATTAAAGGAAGCGCAACCTATAATACTAGAGGTCAACCATAAAAACCCGCAAATAAGTAATACTTTTTTCATTTCCTTATCTATTTTTCCCGTTTTTCAGCCTGTAAGGGCTTTTGAATTGATTAATTGTACATTATAAATCTAAGCCGGTCAAGACCTAAAGGATACGAAAAAGAGAGGTTATCCTCTTAATAATCCTAAATGGCTTTTGCTTCCGAATCTCAGACCTAATTCCTGAACCGCTTAAAACAATAATTGTCTTAACTTTAGCTCGCCTGCCGGTCTGCGCATCAATAAGCATATCCCCTACGAATACCGCCTCACTTGGGCAAAGAGAAAATTTTTCTATACTTCGCTGCAGAATCTGCGGATGAGGCTTTCCTTGTTTCAGGGTATCCGCGCAAACAATACTAGAAAAATATCTTTCTAACCCGTGATGTTTAATCAATAGCCGGGAAAAAAAGAGCGGCCGGTTGCTTGCAATTGCTAAAAAATATCCCTTAGATTTCAAATAAATTAATAACCTCCTTACTCCGGGATAGAGCTTAGAATCCTTGAGCAAGGTTTTCTTATGGTGGCGCCGATATATCAGTAAACCTTTATTACAATCTTCAGAAAGAAGAAAAGTCTTGAGTAGAAATTTGTCCCCCCAGCCTACTGCCCTACGAATGGTCTGCGCGGCTTGCTGAGGATAACCCAAACGATGCATAGTATAATTAAAACTGATGTTAATAGCCGCGAACGCGTTGATCAATGTTCCATCTAGATCAAAAATTACCAGTTTTATGTTTTTCATCAACTTAAGTTTAAAACAAGAAGGCAGAGGTCCTTACCCCCCTCTGCCTTTTATTCTGAAACGGTCCTTACTTATCTAAAAACCAAATTAATATTTGGAAGAATCTACCTTATTTTCCTCAGGTATTAATAATGCTGGCAACTTTTTTTCTTCAACCTTACTTTTTTGCTGCGGCATTTTTTCTGTGTCGCTCATTGTGCCAGTCTCCATTGTACTTGTCGATGCCCCTTCAGTGGCTGTGGACTGCATGTCGTCGATTTCGGTTTTCTCCAGGCTAATGTTCTTTGCAAGGTTCTTGCCGTCTGAACCGATAATATAATCAATGCTCAGGCTATCCTTTGGTTTGATTTCAGTGACAAATTTTATATTTTCATAAGTAGTCTTATCATCGATACTCACAACAATTTCTATTTCCGTATCATTTTTATAATCAAGGGTTTTGACTTTGATATCATTGGTTACCGGATCTACATTTACCACTTCGCCCCATAACCACTCTGTCTCAGGCTCTATTTTTTCTGTTGCGTCTGGGATTATCTGTGTCGACTGACTCTGTGCTAAACCGGCATTAATCAGAATAAAAGAAACGATAATTCCATAAATCACTACTGCTCTTACTTTCATAGAATTCCTCCTTGCATAGAGATACGCTGGCCTATCCGATAAGGCCAGGTGTCTGCATATAGATGCACACCGACCGATAAAGCTTGGTGTTAATTTAAAAAATAGCTTAGCACAGAATACCAGTTTTGTCAATAATGCTCTTAAAATGTTTAAAAAATGGGGTCAGAATTATTTTTTCGCCTAAGAGTTGAGCTTTAAAAAATAATTCTGACCCCATTTTCAAATAACTTTGCAGAAACTATTCTTTTGCTATCGCCAGGGTAATGA
>Ga0105164_10002038_pt1 | contig 12621 bp, 12 predicted proteins | sample VDWuncwatermetaG_FD_89674 | JGI IMG/M metagenome (GOLD analysis project Ga0105164, IMG submission 89674) | Wastewater microbial communities from Netherlands to study Microbial Dark Matter (Phase II) - VDW unchlorinated drinking water | ecosystem: Environmental > Aquatic > Freshwater > Drinking...
AAAATTCATAACATTGACGGCCAAGAAAATAAAAATGATATATCGGCGGTAGAAAAACTTTATTTTCAATATAGCGTCAATAAAAATTATAATTTAATTTATGCCTGTTTCGGCATTAAGTTTAAAAATATTAAAATAAGTTTTGCTAAAGATTATTTGGAAATTTTTTCGCCGCAATTTTTACCAATTTATGTAAATCCAAGAAACGATAAAATTCAAGCCGCTTATAGACATGATAAAATTTATAGAACGCGGAAAGAATTTTTAAAAATGTTAAAAGAAAAATCAAAAAGCATAATTTTAAAATAAACATTAAATAAACTATGAATAAAATTTTTAACGAAGATGTTCTGCTGGGAATAGATAAAATAGAAGATAATTCTATTGATTTAATATTAACCGACCCCCCGTATTGTCTAGGGAAAGATTATGGAAATGATTCGGACCAAAAAACATCGGAAGAATATTTGAAATGGACTTATAAATGGATAGATGCTGTGTTGCCAAAATTAAAAAATTCCGGGAGTTTTTATATTTTTTTAAGTTGGCAATATTCGCCGGAAATTTTTGTTTATCTAAAAAAAAAAATAAGAATGGTTAATGAGATTATTTGGGACAGACGAGTCCCGAGTATGGGCGGTTCAACAAGAAAATTTTCTTCCGTTCATGATAATATTGGTTTTTTTGTAAAAAATAATGATTATTATTTTGATATAGACAGTATAAGAATTCCTTATGACGACGAAACAAAAAAGGCGAGAACCAGATCGATTTTTATCGGCAAAAAATGGCTGGAAATCGGCTACAATCCAAAAGATTTATGGAGCGCTTCAAGAATACACGCGCAAGATCCTGAAAGAGAAAATCACCCGACGCAAAAACCGCTTGAAATAATTGAAAGAATAATAAAAGCAAGTTGTCCAAAAAATGGGATAGTTTTTGATCCGTTTATGGGAACAGGAACAACTGCGATTGCCTGTCTTAAAAATGATAGACAATTTGTTGGATTTGAAATAAACAAAAATTACCATAAAATGATAATGGACAGAATTAAAAAACTTAACAGTTGTCCAACACTATTTAAGCAGGAAAATAATTTAATTCAAAATAATGTCCTCCGACCATTATATCCAAAACTGAATTAAAATTTGCATTATTTTTAAAAAACTGTTATTATGAATAAATTAAACAGGGCTTGTTTTTCATAATGTGAATATGAACTTCCGAGCAATAATTTAAAACAATGGAAAAAGAAAAATTCGCAGTTATAGAAACAGGAGGGAAACAATATTTAGTAAGAGAAGGCGATACTATAAAAATAGAAAAATTAAAAAAACCTGATAACGGCGAATTTTTAAATTTTGAAAAAACGCTTTTGTATGTTGATCACGACGAAATAAAAATTGGAAAACCGTATCTTACCGGTTTAGAAATAAAAGCAGAATGGCTTAAAGAGGCAAAAGCAAAAAAAATAAAAATTTTAAGATACCACTCAAAAACAAGACGAAGGCGAAGAAAAGGGCACAGACAAACTTATACTCAAATAAAAATTAAGGAAATCAAAAACGGATAAATAACAATAGACCTGCTGCGTAATAACTTTTCTACTGCAATTTCCATATTTTGGCTACGGCATAGCACAAAATTTTTCGCCAGATACCTGTATATGCCTCAAAATTTTTGCTTCGCCTCGCTCAAAATCTGAAAATTTCGTTACGAAAATTATTACGCAGCAGGTCTAATAACAATTTTTTAAATGCGTTTCTTTTTTTCAAACAAAAAATACCTCAAAGTTTTTATTATTTTTATAATCATAAGCGCGATATTCGGGTTTATTTTTGTTGTCTTGGCTTTTACTATTATGGCGCCGGAATTTAAGGAACTTGAAAACAGAAAAATAATTGAATCAACAAAAATTTACGACAGGACCGAAAATGTTATTTTATACGATGTGCACGGAGAAGTTAAAAGGACATACATACCTTTTAACGAAATACCGCGTAATCTGAAAAACGCAACTCTTGCCGTTGAAGACAATGGTTTTTATCAGCACGGCGGAATAAGTTTTTTCTCAATTGGACGAGCATTTTTTGTAAATTTAATTCACGGAAAAATTAAACAAGGCGGCTCAACCATAACCCAGCAACTCGTTAAAAACACGCTTCTTACTTCTGAACAAAAATTCATAAGAAAATTTAAAGAGGCAATTTTATCTTATAAAGTAGAAAAACAATATTCAAAAGACGAAATTCTTAATTTTTATTTAAACGAAATTCCGTATGGATCAAATAATTATGGAGTAGAGGCGGCGGCGCAGGGTTTTTTTGGAAAACATGTTAAGGACATCACTTTAACCGAATCGGCGTATTTAGCGGCATTGCCGAAAGCGCCAACTCGCTACTCCCCTTTTGGCGAACATCGCGATGAACTTGAAAATAGAAAAAATTTCGTGCTTCAAAGAATGAAAGAATTAAATTTTATATCTCCAGAAGAATATGAAAAAGCGAAAAACGAAAAAACGGTTTTTCTTGCTCAAAAATATCAAGGCATCAAAGCCCCACACTTTGTAATGTACATCCGTGATGAATTGGTAAAAAAATACGGCGAAGAAACGGTAGAAAAAGGAGGGCTTAAAGTCATCACAACTATGGACTTTGAATTGCAGGAAAAAGCCGAAAAAATAGTGTCTGATTACGGGAAAGAAAATGAAAAAAAATTTAACGCCAGAAACGCGGGACTTGTTGCAGTGGACCCTAAAACAGGACAAATATTAGCGATGGTCGGCTCGCGCGATTATTTTAATATTGAAAATGACGGTAATTTTAATGTAACAACAGCAAAAAGACAGCCGGGCTCTTCTTTTAAACCGTTTGTCTACGCCACAGCTTTTAAAAAAGGTTATACCCCCGATACTGTTTTGTTTGATTTAGAAACAAACTTCGCGGTAGAGGGCGCCACGCCCTACATTCCTCAAAATTACGATAATAAATTCAGAGGACCTATAAATCTTAGGAACGCGCTTGCGCAATCTATAAATGTGCCTGCCGTAAAGGTCTTATATCTTTCAGGAATAGACGACGCGCTTCAAACCGCGCGATCTTTAGGTATAACCACGCTTGTAAATAAAGACAGATATGGACTTTCCTTAGTTTTGGGAGGAGGTGAGGTTAAACTTTTAGAAATGACTGGGGCGTACGGAGTTTTCGCGAATAACGGAATAAAAAATGAATTGGCAGGAATCTTGGAAGTTCGGGAAAAAAATAATAATGTTCTTTATAAATTTCAAAAAAATGAAACGGAAGTTATAGATAAAAACATCGCGAAAGAAATAAACGATATTCTTTCAGACAACAAAGCGAAAGGTCCATCGTATGGAGAAATTTTTATTTTTCCGGGAAAAAAAGTGGCGGCAAAAACAGGCACAACAAACAATTACAGAGACGCGTGGGTTTTGGGATACACTCCGAATATGGCCATTGGCGTCTGGGTGGGAAATAACGACAATACCCCTATGGAAAAGAAAGTCGCTGGATTTATCGCCGCTCCTATGTGGCGCGCTTTCTTTGATGAAGCGCTTAAAAAATTTCCGGCGGAAAATTTTGAAAAACCCAATTACGGAAGCGCGCCGGAAAAATCTGTTTTAAGAGGTGAATGGCGCGGAGGAAGAACTTATGAAAATCGTCTTATTACAGAAGTTCACTCTATACTTTATTGGGTAAATAAAAACGACCCTTTGGGACAAGCGCCGCAAAACCCAACACACGACTCGCAATTTCAAAATTGGGAAACACCTATACGCGCGTGGGTAAAATCACAAGGCATAACGGAAGAAAACGGAACAGAAATAGAAGACCAAATAATTGAAGATAAAAAACCCGAATACGCGCCTAAAATCGCGATTTTAGAACCCGCGGCAAATGCAGTTTTTAAAAAGAGCGATGCGGTCGCGCTCAAAATTGAAGACCAAAGCCATTTCGCTCTCAAACAAGTTGATTTTTTCTTTAAAAATTATTATTTAGGATCGCTTGAAGGAACAAACGACAAAATTTATCAATTTTCATTAAATCTTTTGGACTTCTCAGAACTTGAAACTTCGGAAAAAATAAAAATTAAGGTATATGACACAAAAGGAAACACAAACACTTTTGAGCAAGTTATAAACATAACAGAATAAGTTATATTTTGAGCATAATTTTACTTTTTTTAAATAAAAATGTTATTATTTATTTATGGCATTTTCTTGGAGAACACAAAAAAAATTAACATATTTGGGAATTGCGGTCACAATTTTAATACTTACCGCGGCTTCATTTATTTTCTCCGGAAATTCAAAAGAAACTTGTTTCGACGGTCAAAAAAATCAAAATGAAGAAAAGGTTGATTGCGGAGGAAAATGCAATCCCTGTCCATACAATTTAAGCGAACCTGTAGCGCTTTGGGCAAGATTTTTTAAAGAAAGCGAAAAAGGAAATACATATGATTTAGCCGCGTTTATTAAAAATCCGAATTCAAACTGGGGAAGCGATAATTTAAGTTACAGTTTTAAACTTTTTAGCAAAGATAATGTTTTAATAATAGAAAAAAGAGGTAAAACATTTTTAAATCCCGGAGGACAATTTATTATTTTTGAAAATTCCGTGAACGCGCAAAAAGCGGAACCTTATAGAGCTGCGATTACAATTGAACCTGTAAAAAATTGGCAATATGTGAAAAATGATTCCGGACCGCGTTTTTTAATCACAAAAAATAAATTTGACAGACAATCATCATCGCTTGAAATTGAAGTCAAAAATAATTCTGAATTTGACGCGCGTGATGTTTATCTTATAGCCGAATTAATTGACAAAAACGGCAATGTCTTTGCTGTAAGCGAAACAAAAATTAACTCTATAAACAGCGAAGAAAAGGCTGAAGCATTTTTTACTTGGCAAACAATATTTTCTAACGAACCGGCTCAGGTTGAAATTATGTCGAGAATTAATTTAATGGACGCTAATTTATGATTTTTAAAAATTTCTGTAAAAAAACATTTGGCGGAACTGATTTAATTATGCTTGGTTCGATATTCCCGCTTCTTATTTCCGGACTTGTTACAATGAAAAATTTTAACTCGCCCATTTTTTTCCAAAATGCCGTTTCAATAAATTATTTTTTTGAAAGACAAATTATTTGGATAATTTTAGGATTTTTTATTTTTTTCGCTGTCCGCTCTATTGACTGGAAATTTTTAAAAAGAGACAGTTCATTTATTGTACTCGCCTACATCGCGACAAATATTCTTCTTGTTCTGCTTTTAATTTTAGAGCATAAAACCAAAGGAGCAAAGAGTTGGTTTGATCTTGGTTATTTTTCTTTTGAACCGTCGGACTTGATAAAAATTTTAATAATACTTATTTTGGCAAAATATTTTTCCTTACGCCATAGAGAAATCGCGAATATAAAACATATTATAGTTTCCGCTATTTACGCAGGAGTACCCGCATTTTTGATTTTAATACAACCCGATTTTGGTTCAGCTGCTATTATTTTTGTGATTTGGCTTGGAATGATTCTTGCTTCAGGGGTAAATAAAAAACATCTTTTCTTGCTTATTTTAATTATAATAGCTGTTTCCCTTATCGGTTGGTTTTACGCGCTTGCGCCTTATCAACAATTAAGAATTAAAACATTTGTAGATCCTCTTCTTGATCCAAGAGGCGCGGGATATAATATAGCGCAATCAAAAATAGCAGTTGGTTCCGGGCAAATATTCGGAAAAGGAATAGGATTTGGCTCGCAAAGTCGTCTTAATTTTCTGCCTGAACCAGAGACTGATTTTATATTCGCCGCTTTTGCCGAAGAATGGGGATTCTTGGGCGTAAGTTTTGTTTTTATTTTTTTTGGAATTTTTTTATGGCGCGTAATTTCCGCGGCTTTTGTGGAAAATATCGGAAAAAGCAATTTTGAAAAACTTATGGCAATTGGAATCGGATTTTTATTTTTTTCGCAATTCGTTATAAATGTAGGTATGAATATAGGAATGCTTCCTGTCACAGGACTCACATTACCTTTTATGAGTTACGGTGGATCGCACTTAATTTCCTCTTTCACGATACTCGGAATTTTTTCCAGTTTTTCAAAAGGTTAAAAATTATAGGAATGAATTTATAGGAATATGATTTCTATAGATTTTATAATATAATTTTAAATTTTATCAGCATAATAACCTTTTATTTTTTATAAATTTATATTATAGTGTAAATAGATTTATTGAATAAATTAATTTGGCGCCATCGTCTAGTCTGGTCTAGGACACCACGCTTTTCACCCTGTGGGTGACCACCCGAAGGGTGGCAATGTTCGTATATCTATGTATTATGTATATATAATAAAAAGTAAAAAAGAGAATTGGACATATATTGGAAGTTGCTCAGATTTAAAAAAAAGATTTTTTGAACACAATAACGGAAAAGTCAAATCAACAAAATTTAGAAAACCATATTCATTAATTTATTATGAAGCATATATAAATAAAACAATTACATTAAAAAGAGAGCTTGAATTAAAAAATAATAGCAGTAAAAAAGAAGAATTATATAAAAGAATTTTGTATAATAATGGCGCCATCGTCTAGTCTGGTCTAGGACACCACGCTTTCAATGTGGTAACACGGGTTCGAATCCCGTTGGCGCTATTTAAGTAAAGTATAATAATACCAAAGCAATTGCTTGTCTTGCGTTAAAATTTGAAACAGGGCCCGTAGTCTAGTGGCAGAATGCCGCATTTGCACTGCGGAGACAGGGGTTCGACTCCCCTCGGGTCCACAATAGACAAGAACATAAAGAAATTTTTTAGGATAAAGGGCATTCGCAAGATAAACTGTCTAAACTTGTCAATTTGTCGTCCAATACAGTTGTTAAAATAGAGTTAGACGAAAGTCCTAATCCCACTATTGAAACAATGTAAAGGATTGCGAAAGCCCTTGAGGTATCGGTTGATGATTTTTTGAAAAAAATAGTTATGACTAAAAAAGATTTTAAAAATAAATATCTCAACAAAATCATCTGCGGTAGTGCCGTTGATGTGATGAAAGAAATACCGGACGGTTCGGTTCATTTGGTAATTACTTCGCCTCCTTACAATCTTAAAAATTCAACTGGAAATGGAATGAAAAATGGCAGTGGCGGAAAATGGGCAAACGCCGCTCTACAAAACGGCTATTCCCACCACGACGATTGTATGCCACATGACGAGTATGTGAAGTGGCAACGAGATTGCCTAACGGAAATGATGAGGATTATCCCCGAGGACGGAGCAATTTTTTATAACCATAAATGGCGTGTGCAGGGTGGCTTATTGCAAGATCGCCAGGACATCGTGAGCGGTTTTCCGGTTCGCCAGATCATAATTTGGAAACGGAAAGGCGGCCTCAACTTCAACGTCGGATATTTTTTGCCAACTTATGAAGTTATTTATCTTATCGCCAAACCAAAATTCAAACTTGCAACGAAAGCAAACGCACACGGCGATGTTTGGGAATTTACACAGGAAATGAACAACGACCACCCTGCCGCCTTTCCGGTTAGCTTGATTGATAGGATTGTCGGATCAACAGACGGAAAAATAGTTTTGGATCCGTTTATGGGTTCAGGTACGACAGCGATTTCCGCGATAAACTTCAAGCGAAATTATATCGGGATTGATATTTCGCCAGAGTATTGTGAAATGGCGCGAAAAAGAATAAAAGAACATCAATCCCAAGTTAAACTTTGGTAATACTATGAAAAATAATAAACCTAAAACTTATACAAAACCGGAACTAATAGCCAAACTGAAAGAAATTTCAGCAATGGGTTTTATTCCTAATGCAAGGAAAGGAAACGCCGGAGGCATTGGTAATACGCTTGAAGATTTACTTGGTATCAAGGAAAACAATCTACCAATTCCGAACGCCGCCGAATGGGAATTAAAAGCGCAACGCCTCAATTCAACTTCTCTTACGACACTTTTTCATATCGAACCATCGCCGCGCGCGATTCGTTTCGTGCCGCAAGTGCTTCTACCGAAATATGGTTGGGCACACCAAGAGGACGGCAAGAAATACCCGAAAGGAGAGATGAGTTTCCGACAAACAATTCATGGACAATCGCGAAGCGATCGTGGCTTCAAAATCGTGATTGACCGAAAAGAACGAAAGATTTTAATTTCGTTTGACGCAAAGAGTGCTGACTTGCGGCACAAAGCATGGGTTGAGTCGGTGAAAAAACGTGTTGGTCTTGGCGAACTCAATCCACAACCGTATTGGGGTTTTGATGATTTGGAACATAAGGCCGGAACAAAACTACTCAACGCTTTTTATGTTCAAGCTGAAGTAAAAATTGTACGCAAAAAAGAACACTACCACTATACGAAAGTGATGATGTTGCAGAAATTTAGTTTTGAAGGATTTTTGAAAGCACTGGAAGAAGGAAAAATCCTTGTGGATTTTGACGCTCGCACTGGACACAACCACGGCACGAAATTTCGCATGAGGCAGGATTGTTTGCCGATGTTGTATGAAAAGAAGACGATAATTTTATGAAAATAGGAAATATAGTTCACAAACTAAAAAAGTTAAGAATCATTTGGAAGATTTTTCTAGTATTTGTGATATTTGTGATTCCGTTGGTTTTAGCTTTACCCTTTCCGCCTCCGCTGTTCAATACGGATAAAATTAAGGTGGAATTACAAAATGGCGAACCAGTAAAACAAGAAAAATTTCGATTCCTGACCGACAACAAAGCCTTAGGTGCGTCTTTACTTTCGACGATTTTGGATATCAAAACTGATTCAATGCAAGGATTTATATGCATTAGTAATGTCAGCGAAATATATGCAGAAGGGCAAAAGATAGAAAAATCTGAACTAGCAGAAGATAAAGAGGGAGGGGCTCTTTCTATCCCATTATTTTTTGATGATACGATAACGCAGATTTATGTTCCGTTTGCATCAACTACTTGTGTATCGCCGCAAGCCAAAGCTGGATTTGCTGAACTAGAAAACAAAGTTGAAGTGCGAGGTTTTCTTCCATTCGGCAAAGCAGAATTGACAACTATAAATGGCGAGCCAGCGATCGCTGTTAAACAGTATGCTGATTTGGTTACTGTGTTCAAGATGGAAGGCAAAAAAGGATACGTATGGGAGTGGGCTGTTTTCTGGAAAAATTATGCATTGTTTTTGATTGGTTGGATAATATTGCTTTCCTCTATTATCCAAGTGTGGCAATGGGCTCGTCGTAAGAGCTGATCGCCGCCGAAAATTCCGTCCATCCGAGCGAGGGCATGCCGGAAGAGTAGTGTAGAGGGTTACGCCGTGCTCAAGCATTCCATCGTAACAAAGCGGATCATTTCTCTCAAAATGGTTTCGCGTAAATAACAGAATAAAACCAAAAAATTAAAAGTTCAAAATTACATTTTAAAATTATGACAAAATTATTAAAAATATTTATAGAAACATTACCGATTTTTTTGGGAACATTTTTGTCATATTTATTTTGGCAAAATAATATTTTACTTTTTATAATTTATTTTGTTTTAACTTTAGGATTGATTTATTTTCATAAAGATAAAACTGAATTTATAGTTTTACTATACGGTATTTTAATTGGTATAATTGTTGAAGTTATTGGCACTCAAATTAGCGGATATCAAACATTTACAAAACCAGATTTTGGCGGTATTCCTATTTGGTTACCTATTACATGGGGATATGGATTTGTGGCTATGAAAAGAATTGGTTTTATAATTAAATAATTAGACTCCGCAGCCGGTGTTTGAGTTGTTTTGGGGCAGAATATTTAAGTCCTTTAATTTTTGGTAAACATTTTGTTTAAAACCGTAAGAAGAAGAATATTCTTTGCTTAATACCATTTTTGGATCTATATTTTGCCAATCAATATTTTCTGCATTTTTAAAATAAAGCGCTATTTGGAGATATGTGTCGGGAAACCAAAAAGAATTAAACGCGAGCGCTTCTCTATATAATTCATTTTCATTTAATCCTTGCGCCGCGCCGAGTTCCAAAAGTCCTAAAATTGCGGAGCCGTGATTGCAGTCTTGAAAAAACGCCGAATTTCCGCAGCAAGGTCTATAAATATTTTTTGCGACTTTTACCGCGAGCGTTTCTTGTTCGGGTGTTAAATCAACTATTTTAAATTTATTAAAATACGCGCCGCCGTTTTCCTCTTTGCCTAAATTCCAGCCGCCGGTTGAAGCAAAATTAAACAAATCGTCTCCGTTTAGCGGGCTTTCTAAATTCGCTGTCATATAGTTTGAAATTCCTAAAGGCCAAAGCAGGTTTATGTATATATAGGAATTTTCTTTGTTTAAAGTTATTTTTTCGTATGACGGTTCTTTTAAAATATTTTTAAATTTTTCGGGCAGTCCTCCGCGTTCGGTGTAAATCGCTTCAAATTTTTGTGGATCTAATACTCCGTATTTTATCATTTTTAAAACACTGTCGTTTAAAGCAATTTTACTTTGGTATCCTTTTTCCGGAATCACTTTTTCTTTTATTTCTTCAGATGTTAAGTTTCCGGTATTTTTAAATGCGGCGGTATTTGCCGATGCTGAAAAATATAAGTTTTTAAATATTGGGTCTGATTTTAATAATTTTAAGCCGAAATTTCCAAGCGCGATAATTATTAAAAGAAGAAATACGAGCCATGATTTTATGTTTTTAATTTGAGCTTGCGTTTTTGTTGTTATTTCGGGGCAGTTGTCTTCGCATAAAGTTTTGTGAGCCGATTCATTGCCGTTTTTAGAGTTAATTAAATTCGCGAATTCTTTTTTTGAAAAAATAAGCGGAAGAGCCATAAACCCGAAAGACAAGGCTTTAAGTTCCAGACCTTGGAAAGGAAACGCGGCAAGTCCTGAAGTTATGCCAATTAAAGATAAAAGAGTTGAACCGCAGATAGGGCAAGCGGAAGCGAATATTCCGGTAACTATACCCAATCCGTTTCCCGTCTGAGTTTTTAATTTTAGAAAGTTGAAATTTATCCATTTATATGTAAAAAATGATATGTTTATTCCGAATAAGACAATAGCGCCAAAAGTAAAAAATCCGTAAAAAAACAGATAAAGCGGCGCATTTTTTGTATTTTGAATAAGTGTATAAATACTTGAATCAAGAGAAAGGGCGTAATAAAAAACAATAGTCAAAAACAACGATGCTATTATTCCAATTAAAATATAAAAAAGTTTGTTTAACATTAAATTTTGCTGACACATACACATAGGTGAAAAATATGTAAAACACAGGTTTCACCTATGCAGTATGTCGTAAAAAACTATTCAACAATAATTATTCCTCTGTATGCGGCGTTAAGATGGTCATGGTATTTCCAAGAGCCGATTTTGTCAAATTTAAAAGACCATTCTTCGCCTTGCGGCATTCCTTTACATGCGTCAAACGCGATGTTTGTTGTGTCAGGGCAGTGTTCGTTTAAAGCTGTTTCGCTATAGACGATATGCGTGGGGTGCATTGCTGATGCCGGCCATACCAACTTAGAATTTTGGTTTTTAAAAATTACTGTTTCCCCGGCTTTTATTTTTATAGTTTCAGGTGAAAACCCCGAGTCAGTATATGTTATGATATGTTTTTCTTTTTCTTCCGACTCTTTTTGCGCGTTTGGTTCTTTTTTTGTTTCGGTTGTTGGGGCATTTATACTTTCATTTTGCGTTTTTTCAGTATTTGTTTCCGCGCTCTTCGGTCCGTTTTTTGTTATGTAAAATATCCCACCAAGCGCAATGAGCGCCACGACAATTATAATCGCAATAATGGATTTATTCATATTTTATTATATAGACCTACTGAATAAAGATTTTTCTACTGCAATTTTCATATTTTGGCTGCAACATAGCACAAAATTATTCAACAGATACTCATGTATATGCTTTATAATTTTTGCTTCATTTCGCCCCCACACCTAATTTAAACATAAATTGTTTTAATTTATTAACCATAATTATCAAATTAGGTGTGGGGGTTCGCTCGAAATCTATAAAATTTCGCTACGAGAATCTTTATTCAGTAGGTCTAATTTTTATTTTTTAATTTAACAGAGTTCGACCGCTTCTCTGTTTTTAATTTACTTAATTTATATAAAAAATAATTTTCGCAATTTCTTCCGCTTCTTTTCCCTTTAAATAATATTCTAGCACGGCACTTTTTTTAAAATCCCCGTATTCTTTAAGCGGCAAAATAACTACTCCGCCACTTTTTACAACTTTTTTTTTGAGACAATTACACCTTCTTTTTTTGTTTTGGTTATCATATAATTATTATATTATTTTGGAAAATAAAAGCAATAAAAACGATTTTATTGTTGCTTTTTATAAATTTCATGTAAAATAAATATTATGCGGTTATCGTTTAGTGGCAGGACACGACCTTGCCAAGGTTGAGACGGAAGTTCGATTTTCCCTAACCGTAAATGAACAAAGCGAATTAAGAGGTTAGAGTGAATGAACTGCTTCATTCGCGTGGAAATCGAATGCCGGAGCGATGTTTCTTTGGGTGGTGTCATTATATCATTCGCACGAACTTTTTTTAAACGGAAGCCCTGATATGATATAAAAAACAAATTGACCAGCTCGTCTATAA
>Ga0105164_10002039_pt1 | contig 12620 bp, 11 predicted proteins | sample VDWuncwatermetaG_FD_89674 | JGI IMG/M metagenome (GOLD analysis project Ga0105164, IMG submission 89674) | Wastewater microbial communities from Netherlands to study Microbial Dark Matter (Phase II) - VDW unchlorinated drinking water | ecosystem: Environmental > Aquatic > Freshwater > Drinking...
CCGGCGGCCCACATGTTCTCTTCCTTCACCATAAACGGCAGGGAGAGCTCCGTGTAGCCGCGGGCGGTGTGAAAGTCCAGCATCCACTGAATGAGGGCCCGCTCCAGCCGGGCGCCGGCGCCCTTGAGGACGAAGAAGCGAGAGCCGGAGAGCTTGACGCCTCTGTCGAAGTCGATAATGTCCAGTCCGCCTGGGGCGGCCAGCTCCCAGTGGGGCTTGGGCTGGAATTCGAAAACCGGTGGCTCGCCCGACTGCCGGACGGCGACGTTGGCGGACTCGTCGGGGCCGTCGGGGACGTCGTCGGCGGGCAGGTTGGGCACCTCCAGGAGTAGGCGGCGGAGGTGCGAGTCCACTTCGCGCAGATGCGCCTCCAGGGCGTCCAGCCGCTCGCCCAGGAAGGCGGAGCGGGCGACGAGGTCGGAGCGGCGGTGCTCGGCGTGCTTGGCCTCTTTGGTCTCGGCGGTCTTGGCCAGGCGGGCCAGCTCGCCGATCTCCTTGGAGAGGGCGTTGCGTTCGGCGCGGATGGACTCGACTTCCTGGAGGGTGTGGCGCCAGTCGGTGTCCTGGGCGAGGATGTCGTCCAGGGGGGCCTCGGCGTTGCGGCGGGCGAGGCCACGGCGGACGGCTTCGGGGTTTTCGCGGAGGAGTTGAAGGGAGAGCATGGCAAGCGCCTAACCTACAGCCGAATGAGCTCTTGGAGCCAGGGGATAGGGGTGCGGGAGTGGCGCCAGAAGAGGTCTTCGAAGAGGTAGTGGGCAGCGAGAGCGCGCCACGGCTCCCATCGGCGGGTGATCTCCTCAAGGGTTTCGGCGGGCGAACGCTCCTCGCCGAAGATGATTCGAGACAATATCTTGCCTTCCCAAGGGGGCATGTAATTCAGGGCATCGAAGTGATGGAGGAACCCGAAGAGGAGGCCATCCACGGTCACCGGGCCGACGCCGTACAGGGCCAGTAGACGGCGGCGGGCTTCATCCTGTGGGAGGCCCCGCAGGGAAACTTCAAGGTGGGGGGCAACGGCAAAGGCCTCCGAGTTGCGCAGGATGGAGACGGCGCGGTAGCCGACCTTGAGATCGCGGAGAGCCTGGTCGGGAACGCGGGCCATCTCTTTGGGTTTCCAAAACGCGTAGAGGGCCTGGCCGTCGAACTCCAGCGCCGTACCGTAGGTGGAGAGCAGGGCCTCCGTCATCTGGACGGTGCGGCGGACGGTGGCATTCTGGAGGGTGATATAGATGATGAGGGTCTCGTAGAGGGAGTCGCTGGCGCTGATCCGCATGCCCCGCCAGCGGTCGATGACCGGCCCAAGCACGGCATCGCTCTCAAAGTCCCGGTTGAACTGGGAGAGGTCGACGGCTAGATCGAAGCGCCAGGACAGCTCAGCGAGGGCGGCGGCCGTCCGTTCTTGGTCAAGCGGCGAGGCAGAATAGAGGGCGACGTCGATAGCCGGCCTGTGAGTGGAGCCCGCTTCCTCCATTCTTACGCCCAGAAGATCGTCGCCCAGGCGCATGGTCTGCCAGTAGATGCCGTCTCGGAAGGCGCTGATGGGGGCCGGGAAGTGGGACGGCTTATAGACGGTCCCTTCGAAGTGAAAGGGTGCCAGCGGGGTCAAGCGGGCGGCGGTACGTTTGCGAAGGGGGATGGCGTCCGCGGCGACGGTGTTCATGGGGCTTCTCGTGCCATATCGATGGCGGCCAGGGCCAGTTGGCGCACGTCCTCCGGCACCGGGACCGACACTCCGCAGCCGGCCACGTCCAGGGCGGCGTTGGCCCGCAGGTCTCTTTCGTGCACCCAGCGCAGGGTGGGGTCGAGGGACGGATCGTGAGAGGCGCCGTCAGCAGGCCGGCAGAAGTAGATGAGGTCGATGTGCTGGTGGGGCCCGTCGGGCTCCGGAATGTCCTCGAGAAGGATGGTGTAAGGGGCTGGTAGCTGGCCCGGTCGTTTGACGGGGATCAGTGGGCCGAGGGGAATGACCTCGGCGGCGAGACCAGTCTCCTCGCGGATCTCGCGCAGGACGGCCTCGACGGGGTCCTCGTCGGGCTCGATGTGGCCGCCGGGGGGCATCCACTGCTGGAGGCGCCGGTGCCAGTGCAGGAGGGTGCGGTCGCCCTCGACGACGAAGCCGGTGGCCGTGAAATGCCTCCTCACCGCCGCTCCTCCCCCTTCGAGACACGGGACACGCGACTGGAGACACGTGCCCCGCCCCTCCTTCGTGTCTGGTGTTTCTTGTCTCCTGTCTCCAGCCATGCGACCAACTTGCGGGCGAAAGCGTCGAGCTGGAGGGCCAGCGGCGCGATGTCAGTCTCGAAGCGCGGCTTGTGTTCGTGCCAGCTCCCGACGATGTCCACGATGGCGATCTCGTCCGGGTCCGTCAGGCGGGAGCGCAGCTCCTCACGGGTGAGCGGATAGGGCCGGCCGGCCAGCAGCTCGCGGGCCTTGAGAGCGAGAACGGCCAGCTTGGCGGCGTAGCGCAGCATGCGGGCGTTGCGGGCGCGCAGGAAGTTGCGGTAGTGCTGCTCCATCTCCTCGTAGTCCGGCTCGCGGTGGAGCAGGCGGTAGCGGCACTCGAAACGGATGTCGCGGGCCAGGACCCGCAGGTCGGCCAGCAGGTTGTCGCGCGTGAAGGGCGGCGGCTGGAAGTCGCCGTAGAGTGGGACGAGGCCGAAGTGGAACTGCGGGCGCCCGTCCGGCGGGAACTGACGCAGCTCCTCCTCCGTCTGCACGAAGGTGGACCACTCGGCGCGGCCATGGAACACCTGCTGCATGCGCAAGAGGATGTCGTCGTCGACGCGCTTGAGGATGATGATCAGGTCGTGGTCGGAGTCGGGCTTGGCTTCGCCCCGGGCCCAGGAGCCGTGCCAGAGGATGGCGCGGAGGTCGTCACCGAGGGCGGCGACGAGGGCGTCGGCGACCTCGCGGACTTCAGGGTGGACAGGGACGTCGGAAGGGCTGCGAGGCTTCACGGCTTCACCTGCTCCGCTGGCGCCTGCAAAAGCGACAGGTCGAACTGGGCGTAGCTGTCCAGGACGAGGTCGGCCTGCGGGATCGACGGCAGGGCCGTGGAAGCGGCGCGTACCTGCACGGCGAACATGCCCGCCGCCTTGGCCGCCGAGATCCCCGTCTTCGTGTCCTCGAACGCCAGGCAGCGCTCCGGCTCGATACCGAGCTGCCGGGCGGCCGCCAGGTACAGGTCCGGCGCGGGCTTGGCGTGCTGCACCTCGCTGGCGGAGACCGTGGCGTTGAAGGCGTCCTGGAGGCCGAGGCCGCGCAGGGTGGCGTCGACCCAGGAGCGGAGAGAGGCAGAGGCGACGGCGATTGGCACGCCGAGACGCTTCAGCTCGGCGATGAGGGGGCGGACGCCGGGGAGGGGCGCCATCGGGCGTTCCAGGAGGCGCAGGACGGTCTCATCGTAGGCATCGATGTACGGAGCTGGTGGCTCCTTAATCCGGAAGCGGCTAAGGACCCAGTCCCAGGCGGCCTCTACGGAGAGGCCGATGATGTTGGTGTATTCATCGGCGGTGACGCGGTGGCCGTGAGGCGCCAGGACCACGTTGAACGCCTCGTGGTAGAGGGGCTCGCCGTCCCAGAGGACGCCATCCAGATCGAAGATGACGGCGCGAAAGGGCCTATCGCTCACGGCTCTCCCCTTTCGCGGAGGGCGGGGAAAAGAATCACCTCGCGGATGGAGGTGTTGCCGGTGAGGGCCATGACCAGCCGGTCGATGCCGATGCCCAGGCCGGCGGTGGGGGGCATGCCGTGTTCCAGGGCCACCAGGAAGTCTTCGTCAGCGATCTCGGCCTCCTCGTCGCCGGCGGCGCGCAGGCGGGCCTGCTCCAGGAAGCGCTCCCGCTGGTCGATGGGGTCGTTGAGCTCCGTGTAGGCGTTGCCGACCTCCAGGCCGGCGATGAACAGCTCGAAGCGCTCCACGAGGCCGGGGTTGTCCGGCTTGCGCTTGGCCAGGGGCGACAACTCGACGGGGTAGTCGATGAGGTAGGTGGGCTGGACGAGCTTGGACTGGACGGTGGCGGACAGGAGCTCGTCGATGAGCTTGCCGCGGCCCCAGCCCTCGTCGATGGAGATGCCGCAGGCGGCGGCAGCCTCGCGCATGGACTGGACGTCGGGATGGGCCTCGAAGTCGACGCCTGAGTGCTCGCGGATGGCGTCGCGCAGGGGGGTGCGGGGCCAGGGGGGCGTCAGGTCGATGACGGTGTCGCCCCACGGCAATCGGGTGGTGCCCAACACTTCCTGGGCCACCTGGGAGATCATCTGCTCCACCATGGCCATGACGTCGGTGTAGTCGGCGTAGGCCTCGTACGTCTCCAGCATAGTGAACTCGGGGTTGTAACGGGTGGAGACGCCCTCATTGCGGAAGATGCGGCCGACCTCGTAGACCTTGTCGAAGCCGCCGACGATGAGCCGCTTGAGGTGCAGCTCCAAGGCGATGCGGAGGTAGAACTGGCGGTCCAGGGCGTTGTGATAGGTGACGAAGGGGCGCGCGGCGGCGCCGCCGGCGGTGGCCTGGAGCACCGGCGTCTCCACCTCCACGAAGCCGCGGGCGTCCAGGAAGCGGCGGATGGCGCTGATGGCGGCCGAGCGGACCAGGAAGGCGTCGCGTACGGGGGCGTTGGCCATCAGGTCCAGGTAGCGCTGGCGGTAGCGGACCTCGACATCCTGGAGACCGTGCCACTTTTCCGGCGGCGGCCTGAGGGCCTTGGACAGTACGGTGAAGCCCTGGACCTGGATGGTCGGCTCGCCGGTTCGGGTGCGAAAGAGGGTGCCGCTGACGCCGAGGAAATCGCCCAGGTCGAGGTCCTGGAGGGTCTCGTAGGCGGTGCCCAGCACGTCCTGCTTGAGGTAGGCCTGGATGCGGCCGGAGCCGTCACGGAGGTCGATGAAGGTGGCCTTGCCCATCTGGCGCATGGCGGTGATACGGCCGGCCACGGCCACGGTGTCGTCGGCAGCCTCTCGGCCCTCAACCAGCGCCACCGCCTGCTGGGCCGAGTGCGTGCGATGAAAGCGGGCAGGGTAGGGGTCTATGCCCCGCGAGCGCAGGCGCTCCAGCTTCGTCTTACGAAGGGCTATAATCTCGTCTTCGCCCATGGTTCATGGTTGCCCGTCGGGGCCTTCAGGCCCCGACCTACATTACTCTGGCCCTGGGCAGGGCTAATGGTCATTAGGAACATAATGGCTCAGACTACGTGTAGCCTCTGGTAGGCCGGGCCTTCAGCCCGGCTGAAAGGAGGCGCCGCCGGCCAGGCTGAAGGCCTGGCCTACCCATAAGGTTCGCTAGAGCCCTCGCGCTGCCCCAGAGAAGAGGATGTGTCATCAATTCGTGGATGACCATAAGCCCTGCGGTTCCTGCGATTGCCCACGGGGGTGAACGATCAGGCGAGGCTAGCTGCCCCGCCTGATTTTACCTGTCGCTGCCTGCGGGCCGCTAGTCGATCTTCACGATGGTCCAGCGCAAGGCGCCGGCCGGGGCGATGACCTGGACCTCGTCGCCCACAGACTTCCCTAGGAGCGCCAGCCCTACCGGGGACTCGTTGCTGACGCGGCCGGCCTTGGGGTCAGCCTCGGCGGAGCCGACGATGGTGTAGTGCTCCCTTTCCCCCTTGTGGTTGATGACGGCGACGGTAGAGCCGAGGCCGACGCGCTGGTGGTCGTGGGCTTCCTCGATGACAACGGCGTTCTGAATGATGTTTTCCAGAGTGAGGATGCGGCCCTCGACGAACGCCTGCTCGTTGCGGGCGTCTTCGTATTCGGGGGTGTTCTGGGCGCCCACCATCTCCTTGGCGTCGTGGATGCGCTGGGCGACCTCAGCGCGGCGGACAGTGATAAGCTGTTCCAGCTCCTGCTTGAGTTTGGCGAGGCCCTCTTTGGTGAGGGGTACAGCCTTGCCGGGCATTGCGATTGGTTACTCCTTGATTTGATGTCGGGAAAAAAGAGACTGGGGGCCAAGCCCTCAGTCGTGCAGCACCCTAATCTCGGCCAGCATTATAGCGCAAGGTGCAAGGGTTGTAAAGCGCGGCAAGCCTGCCTACCGGAGGCCAGACCGGCTCTCCTGTGCGGGCGGGCGCAGCCTTGTTTTGCGGAGCAGAGTGCTGTGATACAATCCGCCTGACTGCTGGGCACACAGGTGCCTGTCTTGCGTCCCTTGGGAGGTAGCCAGCCCTAAAGCATGCGAGGATTCCCGCCCCGCGACATGCCGCCGGAGAGGCGCCCGCGCCGTGAGCTACCGAGGCCGGAAGGGCCTTTCGACCGGCTGCTGAGGCGCCGGCCAGAACGCGACCCCGCTCCCTTCATCATCGGCGGCACCATCGCCTTCCTGGCCCTAGTTATCGTGTTGGTGTTCGTGTTCTCGTCGCTTTTGGGCGGCGGTGGCGATAACACTGGCGAGATAAGCGGGCTGCCGGCAGGGATCAAGGGCCGGTTGGGGACGATGCCCAGGCTGCCGCCAGGCCTGGCCGCGGTGAGCGACTTCGTCGAGTTCCAGACCGACAGGGAGGTTACGGCCGAGATCCAGCTACCCCTGAAGCAGCGGGCGGAGGACGCGGCGCAGCTTGGGTTTTATACATTCCTGAATGCCCGTTGGCAGCGGGTGGCCGATGTGGAGCTGGTGGAGGGCGGTGTCCGGGGGAAGGCGGAGTTCCACGCCGTGCCCAGCAATCTGGCGGTCCTGCAGGTGGCGGCGCAGGCCTATCAGGTGGCCGGGTCGCTGCCGGCCGGGGGAAGCCTGCACCCGGACGCGACCAAGCTGAATACCTTGAGCCCGCGGGATTATAAGCCGGCGGCCGATGGCTCCGTGCAGGGGACGGCGACGCAGGTGCGCGCTAACCAGGGCGTTCTCTTGATGCCGACGATTGTGGGGAGCGGCCAGGATACGGCCAAGGCCGTGGACGCCATACTGGCCGACGGCTCACTGCGGGCGGCGCACATCCAGGCGATTGCCAGCCTGGCCCAGCGGGCAAGGCTGGCAGGGATCGACCTCGAGTATTCGTCGGTGGACCCGGCGATGGGTTCGCAATTCACGGAGTTTGTGAATGGCTTGTCGGAGGCGCTGCACCAGGGCGGGGCGCGCCTCAGCCTGACGCTGCCGCCACCCACCGGCCAGCGGCAGGCCTACGATTGGAAGGCCCTGGGGCAGGCGGCGGACATCATAAAGGTGTTGCCTATCGCCGACCCCGTGGCCTACTGGGAGAAGATGCCGGATGCTCTGAACCAGGTAACCCAGGACGTGCCGTCCAACAAGGTGATGCTGGTGTTGAGCCCGTTCAGCGTGGAGCGGACGGGGAGCGTGGCCCGGCCCATCGGCTATCAGGAGGCGATGGTGCTGGCAGCGCAGGGGGTAGTGCGGGAACCCGGGGACCCGGAGAAGATAAAGCCGGGAGTAACCGTGAAGCTGGTGGCGGCGAACCTGGACGACGGGGAAGGGGCTTCGCCTTTGCGCTGGAGCGACAACGCGGCAGCGGTGACCTTCTCCTTGGGCGGCGGGCAGAACCGCAGTATCTTCGTGGAGAACGGGTTCAGCGTCAAGTTCAAGCTGGAGCTGGTCGAGGCCTATGGCCTGGGTGGGGTGGCAGTGGCCGACGCCTCCGCCCAATCGGACGTGGCCAACGTTTGGCCGGCGGTGAACGAACTGGCCTCATCGGCGGCGGTGACGCTGTTGCGGCCCAACGACGACGCTCTATTGCCGCGGTGGCAGGCGCCGGACGGCGGCGACCTGGGGGCAGGAGCGGGGACAACCGCCACCTGGATCGCGCCTTCCGTGGGGAAAACGTACACCATAGTGCTGATCGTGAGCGACGGGGAGAGGCGGTTCGGGCGCAGGATGACAGTGGAGGTGAAGGGGCCGGCATCCAGGCCAACGGCGGTGCCCACGTTCACGCCGGAGGCCACGGCCACGCCGACGCCCACGCCCAGCGCCACGGCGGCTGCAACGGCAGTGCAGGTGGGGATACTGGCGGAGGGCGACGATCCCGACGGCCAGTTCAGCAACAACGAGACGACCAGCCCTGGATCGACGGTGACATACCTGGTAACCATCGACAACGACAGCCCCGAGCCCGTTACGATTGTCTCGCTGGTGGATGATGTGTACGGGAACGTCACCTGCCTGGACACCGAAGGGAAGGACGTCATAGGGCAGACGCTGAAGGCGGACGACGGCGATGGGCCTCAGTTGAACGGCGGGCCGGACGAGGTGAGGTGCACGTTCACGAAGAAGGCGCCCAGCGATTTCGGGAAGACGGTCAAGGACACTATAACCGGCACCGTGAAGGACGCCAAAGGAAACGAGGCATCCGATCAAGATGACGCCACCATCACTACGGCTGTGGAAGCGTCAGCCTCGCCATCACCGTCACCTTGACGTTAGGGAGTACGTGCTCTGATGCGGGTCATCGCGGGCCGGGCCAAGGGCCGCCGGCTCAAGGGACCAGGCAGGCCGGGCACAACGAGGCCGAGCACGGACATGATGAAGGGGGCGCTGTTCTCGGCGCTCTGGTCCCTAGGGGCAGAGATGTCGCGGGTGCTGGACCTGTACGCGGGAAGTGGGACACTGGGCATCGAGGCGCTGAGCAGGGGGGCTGGCTGGTGCGACTTCGTGGAGCGTGACTCGGCGGCCTGCGGCGTGATCAGGGAGAACCTGCGGGCCACAGAGTTCGAGGAGCAGGCGAGGGTGCACTGTCTGTCTGTGGAGCGGGCCGTGGACAGGACGAAGGCAGACGCCAGCGGTCCGTACACCCTGGTGCTGGCCGACCCGCCGTACGGAGATCCCGGGGCGTTGGCGGCCCTACAATCGCTGACGGAGGGCCCCCTGGTGGAGGCTGGAAGGACGGTGATGGTGCTGGGGCACAGCAGCAGGGAGGAGGCGCCGGCCCGTTTGGGCCCGCTGTCCCTGCTGAAAATGCTGCGGCACGGCGATAGCGCGATGTCTATCTATCGGTAGGAGGTGACGCTTGGTAACTGCGCTGTACGCGGGCCGGTTCGATCCGGTTACCAATGGACACGTGGACATCGCGCAACGGGCGGCCACCCTGTTTCAGCGGGTTGTGGTGGCCGTGTACGACCTGCCGCCGTCGGCCGGCCTGCTCACGACGGAGGAGAGGGTTGCTCTCTTCCAGGGGGCGGTGACGCACTTGAGAAATGTAGAGGTCAAAGCCTTCTCGGGACTGGCCGTGGACTTCGCCAGGAAGGAGCAGGCCAAGGTTCTGGTGAGGGGGATTCGGGCCGTCTCGGACTTTGAGGCGGAGCTGGACATGGCCCTGATGAACAAGAAGATGGCCCCGGAGATCGAGTCGATGTATCTGATGGCGAGCCTGGAGCACCTCTACGTCAGCGGGCATCGCATCCGGGAGGTGGCTAGCCTGGGCTACGACGTGGGGGAGATGGTGCCGCCGCACGTGCTAGAGGCGTTGCAGAAGAAGTTCGGCAAGAAGGCGTAGAAGGCCGGAAGTTGGACATACTGCATCTGATAGACCGGCTGGAGGAGATAGCCGCGGAGGCTCGGCGGTTGCCAGTGGGCGGCGGTGTTGTGGTCTCCCGCCAGCGATTGCTGGACCTCATCGACCGGATGCGGGTGGCGGTGCCCCGCGAGGTTTACGACTCGAGGGAAGTGCTGGAGAGGCGCGACGAGGTGCTGGCCGCGGCCGAAGCGGAGGTGGCACGGCTGCTGGCGCAGACGCAGGCAGAGGTGGAGGCGCGGCTGCAGGAGACGGCGGTCGTTAAGGCGGCGGAGGCACGGGGCCGGGAGATGGTGTCGCAGGCAGAGGGTCGCGCCCAGGATCTGGTGAAGGAGGCCGAGGAGCAGGCGCGGGGGCGCCTGGACGAATCCCAGGCGGTGGCACGACAGCAGATGCGCGAGGCGGACGTCTATTCGCTCCAGACGCTGAAGCGGTTGCAGCAGGAGCTGGAGGGGTTCCTGACCACGGTCAGGCGGGGGATCGAGGCGCTGGAGCAGCGGGCAGCGGAGCGTCCGGGCTAGGGTGGTGGGCTCTCATCGGCGGCCGAGGAGGTCTCCTGACGGAGAGCCCAGCGAGCTACGATCGTCCCCACAACCATAATGACGGCGAGCGCCCCCAGGCCGATGAGAAGCCGCCTGAAGGCGACGTCGCTGGCGCCCTCGAGCATGGACGCGACAGCCTGGCTTTCCTCGATGGAACGCCCGAAGTTGCCGGCGCCGAAGCTGAGGGTGGCGGCGGCCAGCTTGGCCTCGGGGTGCCGGCCCCATAGGCCCAAGCGCTGCCAAGCGCTGCGGGGCCTGGCCAGGGCCTCTTTGGCGGAGAGGTAAGCGGCCAGGGCCGCCCGCGCGTCGTTGAGAGAGCCGCGGACGGCGACGAAGTCCCAGGTCTGGGTCGCCCGCTCGAAGGGGACCGGATAGGCGAGGACGGCCTGCTTGGCGGCGGCCCGTAGCTCGTCCAGCTGGTTTCGAATCTCGAGGTAGGCAGTAAGCCCGCCCTCATAGCGGTCGAGGGCGGCCAGGGCATCGCCGAACTTCCAGGCGGCGATGTTCTCCTGGACATCTTTGGGGACGGTGAGGCCGACCGATTCAGCCCGGGGGCGGAGGGCGACCAGCCGGTCGCGGGCCTGGCGTCGGTCGGCGATCTGAGCGGCGAACTCCCCGGGGAAGATCCAGTCGCGGAACAGGTCGTCGGCGTTGGCCCCGGTGGCGTCTTCCAGGGCGTCCATGTACTGGCGGCTGATGACGCTATCCTGGGCCATGGTGGTCAGAGAGGTGTTGGTGGCCTTGAGGCCGTCCAGGTCGACGGTCTGCTTCAGGCGCTGGAAGGAACGGGCGGCCCAGTAGTACCCCATGGATTCCTGGAGGCGCTGCTCTGGCGTGGCCGTGAGCTGGCCGCGGGGCCTACCCCAATCGTCAAGGGGATAGGGGGGTTTGCCTGGTGGCGGGTAGTAGGGCAGCTCCGGCTCGAGGCCCATGGCGATGCCGGCCTCCTGGGCGGCGAACTCGGCCAGGCCCTCGGAAATCCAGCGGCTCTTGAAGGGCTTGGACCACAAGTGGGCGAGCTCATGCAGGAGCACGTGGTCATCGGAGGTGGGAGACATGCGAATCTGGCAGTAGTAGATGACGCAGCCAGACAGGCCGGCGTAGCCCAGGAGTTCCCCCTGAGCGCCCTCGATGAGCTCAAGGGTATCGAGCCTGGGGGAGGGGTAGCCCATCACCTGCTGGAGGACGGGCAGGGCGGAGCTGGCCAGGGTGCGGACGTGTTCGCCCCAGGCCGTGTCGCCCTTGAAGTTGGTGACGATGAGCCGGACGGTGCGGTCGCCAAGAGGGATATTGGTATCGGTGGTCTGGCGGGCAGTGGGCTGCACGACCTCCACGCTGGCGCCGAAGGCGTAGGGGTCGTCGACCTTGCAGTCATACACGGAGCGCGGCCCCTGCTGGGAGCGGATGCAGGTGGGGCCTCCGATTGAGACGTCCCAGCCACCGATGGGCGCGCTGACGTGCAGGCTGGCGGAGCGGAAGGTATCGACTTCGGTGATGTCCAGGAAGGCGGGCAGGAAGACGTAGCTGCGGCCCACCAGGTAGTAGTCGTTGCGGGCCTCGGGGACCGTGTATTCAAGGGTGAAGGAGAAGGTGTCGCCGTACTGGAGGCGATGGGGGAAGGAGACGGTGGCCTCGCCGGACAGGCCGTCGCCGTATCCGGCGAAGGAGACTGGTAGGGCTTGGCCGCTCGCGCCCTTTGCCCTAAGGTCCGAGCCATCGCCCAAGGTGATAATGCTGAGGCTATCGTAGTAATACGGGGCGTCGTTGGGCCCGGCGTAAGGCGGCGGGCCGCTGTTCTCCAAGGTGACCTTCCAGGTGACCAGGACGTTGGGCTTCTCGGGATGGATGTCGTAGGTAAGAGAAGCGTTGGCGACCAGACCTTCGACATCTTCGGTGGCTAGGCCGGGGGACGGCCCCAGAAGGGCGGAGAGGAAGGCCAGGCCGGCGACCAGGGTACCGGTTAGCCTGACCTGGAGTGATGGAGACCCGATTGGAATCAAACGGCGGCTGCTCTGTGCGTCTTGCGACCGGTCCAACCAATAGAGACGCCGCTGGGGCCGGCCGCGTTGCTTAGCCCAGCCGGGACTGGCGCCAGCGGTGGCGGGAGAGCCAGAAGGCGACCCCGATGGCGCCGGCCAGGGAGGTCAGGACGGCCAGGAAGATAAGGACGCGGACAAGGGCCGTCTGGGAAGCGTCGTCTATGGTGCTAGCGGCGCTGATGGCCCTGTCGGTGGCGGTCTGGAAGTCGTCGCGGGCGAAGGCGAAGGCGGCCTCGTCGAGATCGCCTCCAGGATTGCTGGCCAGGAGGCCGATGCGCTGCCAGAGGCTGCGCTGCCCGTCGACCTTATTGCGGGCCGCCGTGTAGGCGTCCAGGGCCCGCCGCCCATCGCGGACGGCGAGGCGAGCGGCCTCGAAGTCCCAGTTGGCCAGAGCGTTCGCTATGACTTTGGGGAAGGAAAGGCCGGCCGCCTGGACATCGTTGCGGAGGCGACCGAGGTCGTCCTTGATCTCGGCGTAGGTCTTGAGGGCGGCCTCGGCGCGGTCCAGGGCGGCCAGAGCCTCGTCGAACCGCCAGGCGGCGATGTCCTGGCGGATGGCTTCAGGGACGTCCGTGGGAAGACCC
>Ga0105164_10002040_pt1 | contig 12619 bp, 14 predicted proteins | sample VDWuncwatermetaG_FD_89674 | JGI IMG/M metagenome (GOLD analysis project Ga0105164, IMG submission 89674) | Wastewater microbial communities from Netherlands to study Microbial Dark Matter (Phase II) - VDW unchlorinated drinking water | ecosystem: Environmental > Aquatic > Freshwater > Drinking...
ATTTACCTCTCGGATGGCTATATCAATGTGGCGATCCTCCCAGCCCGCGGCGAGAGGGAGGGCATCGACCACTTCGGCTTTCAGGTGGAGGACATGGAGGAAACCCTGCGCGCGGCAGGTGCTTCGGGCGCCAAGGGAGAGGCTGGGGCAAAGCCCAGGGACGGCCGCTTCGCTGAAATAGGCATCCATGATCCCGTAGGAACGCCGGTGGATGTGTCGGTGAAGGGCTGGAAGGCATAGGAAAGAAAAGGATGAAGGATGAAGGGGAAGAACGTGATTCGTGGCTCGTGTTGTGTGGTCTCGGGGTCGGATCTTGAATCTTGAATTCAGATTATCACCCTCAACTTTCACGTTTTCGCAATTCCGAAAGTGCGATAATGTCCGCAATTGGTTGTGCAAAACGAGCGAGATCGAGCTAAGGAAAGTGAGAGGCGTGAAGTTTTCTCTAAACGCATTGGTTTGGGGAATCGTCGGTATCCTGCTAGCGATATCGAGCCAGAGCTTCGCGGCTGAAAAGGGGAACGAGAGGGTGCGAATCGCCGTCTCATCGAAGTCCCTGGGCTTCTTGGATGTCTGGGCGGCTCGCGGGAGAGGCTTTTACCAGAAGCAGGGGCTCGACGCCGAGATCATTGCCATGCGCCCGCCCCTCGCCATCGCTGCGCTTCAGGCCGGGGAGATCGATTACAGCTTTGGCGCCAGCACCCTTTTACGAGCAAGTCTCTCCGGGTTGCCGGTCAGACTGGTTAGCATGGGACTCAGATCCTCGTTTCACACTCTTGTTGCCAAATCGAGCATCAAGTCCATACCAGGCCTGAGAGGAAAAATTATCGCTGTTACTATCGGAGCCGCCGATGACGTCGTAGCCCGCTATCTCGTGCGGCGGGGCGGGCTTGACCCGCGCACGGACGTCGTCTTTATCTCCATGGCGGGATCCGATGCGCGCTATCAGTCACTTCTTACCGGAAGCATCGATGCCACAGCTCTCTCACTTCCTCAGTTCGTTATGGCCAAAAGGCAAGGCTATAACGTCCTGGGAGCGGCTGTGGATGTTCTTGAGATGGCCACGGTAGGAATCGGAACTTCGACTCGAAAGATCCAGCAGGAGCGCGAACAGGTTAAGAAGATGATTCGCGCCCAACTGGATACCATGAGATGGATCAAGAGCCAAAAGGGCGAGGTCATCCAGTTCCTGCGGCAGTTTTATGACCTGGACGAAGGAGTGGCGTCCGAATCGTATGAGATCTTTTCCCGCCTCATGGTCGATGACGTGAGGGTGCTGCCTCTGGCCGTCAAGACGGTTCTGGAACAGGAAGGAAAAGCACAGCTTCCTTTGGATAGGGTGGTAGACGCGACGATCGTGGAGGAGGTTCTGAGGGAACGCAGATAAGGTCCTAAGTAAGTAAAAAGTAAAAAGGTAAAAGGAGGAAAAGGAGAACGTTTCAGAGTGTCCAGTCGTCGGGATAATTTGCGGAGTAGTAGTCTCTCTCCGGCTTTTTGAATCTCGCAAGCAGGGTTCTTAGTTTTGCCGGTAGCTCCTCGAAGACAGATCCAAGATAAGTGACCCCGGGAAGCCACCATCCAGCTAACACTCTCATAAACTCCATACCATTCGAGCACTGCAAGACCGGGGCCAGTAATTGTGAATTTAGGATTTTTTGTACTTTTTGGACGTAAAATCGCATATTTTCGATCTTTTCCGCAGGGCTAACCGGATTCATCCGGTAGCTCACACTGCACAAATAGAGACCAAGGTGACGAATTTTGGCCAGGTAATAGACAGATGGGTCGCGTCTTTGTTGACAGTTGGCCCCTTAGATAAGGATGAGGGCGAAGGGATAAAGGAATGGTAAGAGGGATGAGGGCGGAAGGATGAATTATAAAGGATGAAGCTGTTTCGCTCCGCAGGACCTTTCATGTTTTCGTAATTCCGAAAGTACGATAATGTCCGGAATGGGTTGTGTAGTACGAGCGGGGGCTGTGGAATCTTGAATATGAAAACGACGATTGACATCCCGGCGGATGATTGAATAGTCTCCTCCCAATAGCAGGTGCATGCACTGGCAAGGAGAGAAGCGATGACTGAAATTCAGAGAGAATATGTCGTCGGCTGGATAAGTCCCACGAACAGGTCGGGAGGAAGAGAGAGGCAACTCGATGACAAGCTGCCTCCCGCTATCCGCCATATCAGCCTCAGCCTGAATTTTACGCACGGCACCGAGGAGGAATTCGGCGCTGCCATGCCGGCGTATGAGTCGAAAGCGGCGGAGCTCGCAGCCATGAACGCCGACTTGATTATTCCTGGAGGGGCGCCGCCATTCATGCTGCTCGGTTTCGAGGGCGAGCGGCAGATCATTCGGGGCTGGGAGAAGAAATACGGTGTTCCGATATTTACCTCAGGCCAGAACCATGTGCGCGCGCTGAGGACGCTGGGCGTGAGTCAATTCGTCGGTGTCAGCTATTTTCCGGAAAAGCTGAACGCCGTCTTCAAGCGGTACTTCATGGAGGCGGGCTTCCGTGTGCTGGCGATGGAGGGTGTCCCGGTCCCGTTTGCTGACGTGCCGAAGCTGCCGCCGGCGGAGATTTTCGACTATATAAAAAAGATGTTTGAAAAGCACCGGGAGACAGAAGGGGTTTACATGCTGGGTTCTGCCTGGAAGACCTTGGATATCATCGAGGGGCTAGAGCAGGCTTTGAATGTGCCCGTGGTCCACCCCGGGCCAGCACGGTGCTGGGAGACGCAGCTACGGCTCGGCTTCCGCCAACCGGTTTTCGGTTACGGCCGGCTGCTGGCGCAGATGCCGGAGGCCGCGCCCTTGGAGGCATGATTATTAACAGATCAAAGGAGAGGAGAGAACCATGAAACTTTCCACAAAGTCGCTTACCATCACTATGGCCCTTTTTTGGGGCGGCACCGTTTTCTTCGTTGCCCTCCTCAATTTCCTATCGCCTTCTTACGGCAAGGCCTTTCTCGATCTCGTGAGCTCGGTCTATCCCGGATATAAAGTTGTCGGGAGCTTCGGCAGCGTAGTCGTCGGGACCCTCTACGCGCTTGTCGACGGGGCGGTCGGAGGAGTTATTTTCGCGTGGACGTATAACACCTTTGCGGATTAAAGGGAGCCGCTGTGTAATCCCATAAGGCCCGGCCGCCCTCAAGCCGGAGCTTGACATCCTTGGTGGAACGATAAGAGAATCGCCCGCCTGTTAGCTCGGCAGTTTCGGGAGGTGCCAATGCGTATTCACTCTGCGAAGGAAGCTCTTGTTCGAAGGCGGCGGGCTCGAGTGCTGGCATGCTCCCTGCTCCTTCTGCTCAGCCTGTCCCTGCGGGTCCACTCGCTTCTGGGCGCCGAGAAGCTGATCGTGGTGCACAGCGCCTTGAACCTCTTCACCACGCCTCTCTGGCTTGCCAAAGAGAGAGGCTTTTTTCTCAAACACGGTCTGGACGTCGAGACCATTTACATCCCCAGCGGGACCATGGGGATGCAAGCGCTCTTGGGCGGGGAAAGCAAAATTGCCGCCTCCGACGGAAGCTCCGCCGTCAACGCGCGGCTTCGCGGCGCGCCGGTGAAGATCATTTTGGGCATGGTCAATTTCTATCCGAATCCTTTTTTCTGCACTCCCGATATAAAAAGTCCGGCGGACCTGAAAGGAAAAAAGATCGCTGTCACCCGGATCGGCTCGTCGTCCTATACGGCGACAGTGATGCTGCTGAAGAAGCTGGGATTGGAAGAGAGGAGAGACTATACCATTCTCCAGTTGGGCAGCACGCAAAATCGCCTGGCCGCGATAACGAAAGGATTAATCCAGGGAACAACCCTTTCCGCGCCGGAGAGCGTCATAGCGAGAAACGCGGGCATGAAAATTCTGGTTCCGGCCGGCGAGATGGTAAGGCTGGGAGTGACCATTCAACATCAGGGGGCTAACGTGATGGAAAGCTCCCTGCGCGGTGAATTTCGCGCGCGCCTGAAGTCTTATAGCATGGGCTACCTTGAAGGGGTCCGGGAAGTATATCGCAGCAAAGAAGAGACCATGCAGGTGCTGAGGAAATATACCCGGATCACCGATCCGCAGGTGCTGTCCGAAAGTTATGACGAGAGCTATCAGGCCATTGCAAAGGAGGGATCCCTGGTGGAAGCGGGAATACAGGTCATACTGGCGGAGCTGGCCAAGACGGACCCGCGCGCGCGTACCGCCAGCCCGGGTGATTTTATCGACGCCAGCATTTTGAACGAGCTATCGAAGGAAGGCTTTATCAAGGCCTTATGGTCCGTGAAATGATTCGTCCGCCCGCCGGCGTCCCACAGGCGGCCGCGGGTGTTGCACCGGCCGCAGCTTTGGTGTAATTGGTCTGCCGACGCGATCAACGTCGATCTCAAACAGAGGAGGTATCATTATATGGCGTATCAAACGAACATGTATGAAGGCATGCTGGCGGAAACCGTCACCATGCAGGGGGCCAAGGGGGATAAGATCAATGCCTACTTTGCCAAGCCGCTGGGCGATGGGCCCTTTGCGGGAATGGTCGTGATTCACCACGCGCCCGGCTGGGATGAGTGGTACCGGGAGTGCACGCGCAGGTTCGCCCATCACGGCTATATGGCGATCTCTCCCAATCTCTATTTCCGCGACGGCCATGGGACAGCCGAGGATGTGGGGGCCAAGGTGCGGGCGGCGGGCGGCGTTGCGGATGACCAAGTCCTGGGCGATCTCGAAGGGGCGATGCGGTTCCTGCGCTCACTTCCCAATCTGAACGGTAAGATGGGCGTCTTCGGCACTTGCTCGGGAGGCCGTCATGGCTTTCTCGCGGCCTGTCGTCTGAAAGGCTTCAACGCGGCCGTGGAGTGCTGGGGTGGGCGCGTGGCGGCGTCGAAGGAAGAGCTGACGCCGAAGCAGCCCGTCGCGCCGATCGACTACACCAAAGATCTCTCCTGCCCGCTCCTGGGCCTCTTCGGCAATGACGACAAGAGCCCCTCGCCGGAACAGGTGAATCGGCATGAGGAGGAACTCAAAAAGCACGGCAAGAACTATGAGTTCCACAGATATGACGGGGCGGGCCATGGCTTCTTTTATTATGACCGGCCAGCCTATCGGCAGGAGCAGGCGGTGGACGGCTGGAAGAAGATATTCGTCTTCCTCGAAAAACACCTCAGTAAGTAAGGCTTGTTGATTGAGAACGGAAAGGAGCGCGGTGATGTGCACGATGATTGCAAGGCAAGTAGAGATCGATGGCAGCGGCAAGGGGAAGGACGGCTGGTTCGAAGTGCGCCAGCTCAACGTGTCGTATGACCACCCCTACCATGTGCCGCTGGAACATGCGCTGAACATCGACTTTGTCAACGAGGCTGAGGGGCCGGGCGCCCGGGTAGCGGTAGAGCTTACCCTGGAGTCGGCGCGCCAGCTGGTGAAAACTATTGAAACGGTGTTGGCCCAGGCCGAGGCGGGCGGATTTCAAGAAGAAAGGCTGAAAGACTTCGGCGAGCTCAGTCGAGCCGCGGAAGGATAAGGGATGAGGGATGAATTATGAAAGATGAAAGATGAAAAAAGAGGGAAGGGGTGGAGAAAACTCAGGCACAGAGATTTTTGTCGGAGCACCACCGGGGTGTCTTGGTCACGCGCAAGCGGGACGGAGGCCTCCAGATGTCCCCGGTTTCCCCCGCCATCGACGCGGAGGGCCGGGTGATCATTACCACTCGTGAGACCGCCTATAAAACGAAAAATATCCGCCGCGACCACCGCGTCTCCCTCTGTGTTTTTGCGGATGCCTTTCACGGCTCAAACTGGATCCAGATCAACGGCAGGGCGGAGGTCCTCTCTCTGCCCGAGGCGATGGAGCCGCTCGTCGACTGGCACCGCCGGGTCAAAGGAGAGCACCCCAATTGGACCGACTACCGCCAGACGATGGAGAGACAGCGCCGGGTGCTCGTCCGCATCGCCATCGAGAGCGCCGGACCCGACCGAAAAGGCTAAAAGAGAAACCCATTACCGCATTTCGAGAAATTCCAGCCGAATTCCCTGAGGCCCCTCAAAAAAGCAGACCTTACGCCCATCCGGCAGCATCCGTTCCTCCAGTATCTTAGCGCCGCTGGCTTTAATCTTTGCTACCTCTCCGGCGAAATCGTCGGTGTCGATCGCCACATGCTCGAGCCCGTAGTGCTGTTCCAGGCGCTGTCCTTCAAGATATCCAGTCACGTTTAAGGGTATGCCGTGGAGATCGAGGCGGAGAGTGGGCTCGCCGTTGGGGTTCTGCCTTTCCGAGACAATTTTGGCACCGAGGAACTCAACGTACCACTTTGCCGTTGTTCGCGGGTCCGGGGTCTTAAGATGAAGGTGATTAACTCTGAACGCCATTTTTCCCTCCTTTGACTATTTCACGCGTCGGGCTCAAATGGGAGGCCGTCTCTCATACCACCTCGCATGCTGCTGGTAGGTATAGGCCGCTTGCAAGACTGTGGGCTCGTCAAACGGCTTGCCCACAAGCTGCAGGGCTACGGGGAGATTGGCTTGGGTAAAGCCGCAGGGGATGGAGATCGCTGGCAGGCCCGCCAGGTTGAAGGGGGCGAGAAACTCCGGGGCCAGATGCTTGTACAAGGTATCCAGCGGGTCGCTCCCTTTGATGGTGGGGGCGGGGCCGGGCTGGCCCGGCAAGGCCAGGAGATCCACCTTGCGGAAGATCTCGGCAAATTCCCGCTTGACTCTACTGCGGATTCGCTGGGCCTGAATGTAGTCGGCGGCGCCGGTCAGGATGCCTAAGTATAATCTCGCCCGCCGCGCGGTCGCGCCGCTCTTGAGAAGCGTCGGGACATCGCCCCTGTGGGCCGTAAAGTATTCGTTGTAGTAGATCACCGCGTTCGCGATCGTGGCGAGCTTGAGAGTCGGGAGCGTGACTTCCTCGACGCGCGCTCCCAATGATTCCAACTCCCCGATCGCTTTGTCGACGAGCTTGAGAATCTCGGGATCGGTGCGGGCGCGGCATTCCTCGATGTAGTGGCGGGGAACACCGATGACCATACCTTTCACATCTTCCTTCAGCGCTGCGGCGTACTCAGGGACCGGCGCCTGGATAGATGTGGGATCTTTCGGATCGTAACCGGCTACCGCCTGGAGCAGGTGGGCCGCGTCCTCGACGACCCGGGTCATGGGGCCGCAGTGGTCCAGCGACCAGCTGAGCGGCGCGAGCCCATAGCGGCTGATTCGGCCGTAAGTCGGCTTCAGCCCGACGATGCCGCACAAAGAGGCGGGATTTCGTATCGAGCCGGCGGTATCTTCGCCGATGGCGGCCATACAGAGGCCCGCGGCCACGGCCGCACCGGGGCCTGTGCTCGACCCGCCCGTGATGTGATCGAGGTTCCACGGGTTGCGCGCCTGAGGCGGGTCGCCGGGAAGCCCGCTCATCGCGAGCTTGCCCAACATAACGGCTCCAGCCTTCCTTAGTTTGTGGACGGCGGTGGAATCCTCTGAGGCCCGGAGCTCCCTTGGCTCTTTCTTCCGTATCGCGGCAGGCGCCCCCTTAACGTCTAGCTGATCTTTGACGGCGACCGGCATGCCGTGCAGCGCTCCGCGGTAGTGGCCTTGGAGAATTTCCGCCTCGGCGACGCGCGCCTCCGCCAAGGCGCTATCGGCCATGAGATTCAAATAGGCGTGGAGCTTTCCGTCGACGGCTTCGATGCGCTCGAGGATCGCGCGGGTCAACTCGACCGGAGAAAGCGCGCGGCTCCGGATGAGCCTTTGTGCCTCGTGGATGGTCAGATGAAATAGCGGTTTCTCTTCAGCGAGCACGGCAGCACCCCTTTATTTACTTCCTCTTTCTTAAAAGAACCTTCGGCAAGCCGCCTTTGGTACCGAGCGTGAGTTTATTCCCGTCCTCGGATTCGGGTCAAGCAAACTACGGCTACTTTCCCCAAAGCCTCTTCACAAATCCTTCGTCTTCTAGCTGCTTGAGATAACGGTCGTTGATGTAAGTCTTGGCATCCACCCGCCTGGCCTTCGGGTTTGTCTCCGCCATCTGCGCGACCACCGCCTGCATTGCCTCTAAGGACGGATACGGAACGGCGCGGATCTCATCCTTGAAATAGTCATAGCCCTCTTCAATGACCTTAAGGTCTTTGACGCGTGTAAACTGCGATATGGCTTTGAGTGAGTAGTCTCGCTCCGTCTTAAGAATCTTGATCGCTTCAAGGTAGGCGCGCAGGAAATTCAGAACCTTTCCCTCCTGCCGCTCCAGAAACCTCCGGCTGCCCAAAACCCCCGTGTTGAAGAAGGGTATCCCCATTTTTAGAGAATCCGCTAGGACGTTGAGCTTTTGCTTTTCCGCCTCAGTGCCGAAGGGGGCATTCATCACAGTCCCATCGATATTTCCGCTCTTAACCGCTGCGCTGCGCGCCGGCTCATCGCCGATCTGGAGGATGGTGACATCCTTAGCGGGATCCAATCCGAGTCTTTTTAAGATCACGCGAAGACCAAAATCGGCGGAGGAGCCGAACCTGCTGATACCCAATTTTGTTCCTTTGAGCTGCTCCACGCGCTTGATCTCCGGGCGGGTTATGAGCTGGTAATTGAGTTTATCGAGGTTTACGGCGATATAAACGATGTCCGCGCCTTCCAGATTAGCCGCGGCTCCGGGAGCGCCAGTGAGCTGTGTAAGATCTAAATTGCCGGAGAGCAGGGCCTGAATGTTAGTGGAGCCGCCGGGGATGTAGACAATCTCCGGCGCGAGACCGTATTTGGCAAATAGCCCCCTCTGGTTCGCGATCCAGACTAGGCTCGATTGGATACTGACGGCGCCATAGCCGACCCGGATCTTCTCCTGCGGATAACCGTCACGGATCGGCCAGAGAAAAAGTAAAGAGACCAAAACTAAAACAGCCTGCTTCATGACCGTACGATCTCCTCATGCATCACAACGGCCTCTTTACTTCGAACCCGATTCAGGGTGAAAGGTGGGCGCGATCTCCTCGTCTCCAAGGTCAACGGAGTGAAGCGCCTTGAGGCTCGCCATGTACTTGTCAATGAGTTGCCCGAAGCGTTCTAAATCGCCCTCTTTGGGCTCAAGGCCTGCCTGGGCCAACAACGCGGTCAGCGCCTGCTCAGTCAGCTTCTCCATCTTTGCTTCCTCTCTCTTAAAAAAAGGTTCGGCAAGTTTCTTTTGCCGGGGAGCGCCAGTTTAGAATAGGCGACAGGCAATAGGCAATAGGCAAAAAGAAAGGACGAAGGCTAAAGGTTTTTCAACACCTTGGTAAAATTTGCATCAAGTTTCTTTTAGCTCAGCCTAGAGCAGCCGCCCGCCCGGGATATGGATAAAGGCGCTCATCTCGTGGGCTGGCCCTAATGGTTGCGCACTGCACAGATAGGCCGGTTTGAGCTGTTCGATGCGGGTCACGCCGAGGAGGCCCATGGTGGTGATGATCTCGCTCTCAAGCAGTTCGAGAACCCTCACCAGCCCCGCCTGGCCGGCCGCCGCTAGGCTCCAGCCCTGCAGCTTGCCGATAGCCACCGCTTTGGCCCCGAGGGCAAGCGCCTTCAGGACATCACTGCCGCGCAGGATGCCGCCGTCCATCACGACCTCTGCCCGGCCGTTTGCAGCGGCCACGATCTCAGGCAGCATATCGACGGTTCCCCGCCCATGATCCAACTGGCGCCCACCGTGGTTGGAGACATAGATCACGTCAACGCCGTGTTCTACGGCGATGGCCGCGTCCTCCGGCGTCGCCACCCCTTTTAGAATGAAGGGCAGACCCGCGATCTTCTTGATCGCGTCCATGGTCTCCCAGGTAAGCGCTGCCCGGTAGCTGCGGTCGACGTTGGCGCGCCTGCTCGGCGGTAGCCAGCGGTCCATCATCTGGCGTTCGCGATGGCCGTAATAGGCGGTGTCCACGGTGAGACAGAGGGCCGCATAGCCGGCCTGCTTCACCCGTCCGAGGATATTTTCGATCCAATGGATATCCCCCGCCACGTAGAGCTGGAAGATCTTCGGCGTCGCGCTGCTGGCGGCGATCTCTTCCAGGCTCGGCTGGGTGACGGAGCTGACGAAGTTGACCGTGCCGAACTCCTCGGCCGCCTTGGCCACGGCCACACCCCCCTCGGGGACGAACGACTGGAGCGAGCCGATCGGCGCCAGCATGACCGGCATGCGCAGCCTATGGCCGAGAAAAGAAGTCGAGGCGTCAATCTTGGAGACGTCGATCAGAACCCGCGGCCGAAAGGCCAGGCTGTCCAGTCCCTGACGGTTGCGCCGCATGGTGGTTTCAGACTCAGAGCCGCCGGTTAGATAGTCCCAGACGTTCTGGCCAAGATTGCGCCGCGCCGCTGTGATAATTTCCTGGTTGCTAACAAAGTCGATAGCCATCTCTTCACCTCCCTGTGCGCTATTTTTAGAAAGGACTAACTTACCAATGCATCTCCCTTGGAATCAATAGAAGAGAGGATTATTTGGGATCTGGCAACGTGCTGGTAGCTCGTGCTTGGGAAAAAAACGTGCTCGTGAATTGTGATCGGCGTAACTCGTGAACCGGTCCCTCTCTTGACGGCGAAGCCGTAGCGGGTATATGCAACGTCGGAGGAGTCCAAACTAACAATTAGGAGGAAGCCATGAAGCTCTTAGACGTGAATGATTTCACCAAGGAAAGGAAAAAGGGGCAAAGAAGGAGCGACCTCTTCCGCAGGGAAAACCTGGAGACTTGGTTGCTTTATTTCCCGCCTGGCGATGTCCAGAGGATGCACAGCCATCCTTCGGACCGCACCTACTATGTGATCACGGGCCGGGGCATCATGAAGGGGCCGAATGAAAGCCATGAGCTCTCTCCCGGAAAAATCCTCAGCATTCCCGCGCATGAGTACTATGAAGGCTCGAATCCTTACAACGAGCCCATGGTCCTGTTGGGCAATAGCTGCAAGCCGACGGCGGAAGATCTCGCCAAGGCGGGCGGGCGGCGCAACGAGATCGATCAGGCGACGGGGAAGCGGATCGTCTACCAGCATGGCGGCGGCCGGGACGAGGGAGTTCTCGTCGACTGAGCCCTGGCGGAGCGCGCATTCGAGGAATCTCGCCAAGCTGGGAGTAGAACATGGAAAAAATCGGCATGATCGGCCTTGGCGCCATGGGGAGAGCGCTCTTAGAGCGCCTGAATCTGGCGGGGGTTCAGCCGACGGTGTACGACAGCTATGCGCCGTCGTTGAACGGCGCGCGGTCGCTCTGGGCCGTCATTGCACCATCAGCCGCGGCAGTGGCCCGGGACTCGACGATCGTGGACATCGTCGTGCGCACGGATCAGGACACCTTGGATTGCATGACGGGAAAGGAAGGGCTGTTGGCAGGCGCCCGGCCTGGGACTCTGATCCTTCTTCATCCCACGATCCTGCCCCGAACCACCCAAAAGCTGGCGGAAGTCGCCCGCGAGCGTGACGTGCAAGTCATAGATGCCTGCATGACCGGTGTGCCCAGCGTCGTGCGCGAAGGCAACCTGAGCTTTTTGGTCGGTGGTCCACCCGAGCTGGTCGAGCGCGCCAGGCCGCATCTGCTCAAGATGGGGAGGCAGGTGCTGCACATGGGACCCCTGGGGACAGGCAACATCGCTAAAATCATCAAGAACCTGGTCACGGGGGCTGAGACTCTCGTTATTCATGAGGCCATTCAGATCGGCGCGGCAGCCGGTATCCCGTATCCGGACGCGCTGGAAATGATGCGCAAGGTTTATTCAGGCACGATTCTAAACCGGTGGGAAAACAGGTTTGACCCCTCGGGAGCCAACCCGAGACCCCGCGCCGGGACCAACACCTTCGACAAAGACATTCCCCTGGCTGGTGAGCTTGCTCGCCAATACGGGCTCAACCTTCCGATCACTGAACAGCTTGTTGCCGCAGCCCATCGAGTGCTCAAAGTCATCGCCCCATAGTCAATAGATTCGGCGAAAGGACGTGCTGGTGGTTCGTGATCGTGAAGAGATAAAGCAAAAAAATGATTAAACCTCAATCCGAGCACTGGGTCCAGATGGAAGAGAGCCCGCGGCGGGTGCGGGTGATTTTCGCCGGCGCGACCATCGCCGACAGCAAGCACACCATGCTGCTGCGCGAGGCCAAGCGCTTGCCGGTCTATTATTTCCCGAAGACAGATGTCCGCATGGAGTTGATGCTGCCGACCAGCCACACCACCCACTGTCCCTATAAGGGCACGGCATCGTATTGGACGATAAGGGTGGGCGATAGAGCGGCTGAGAATGCGGCCTGGAGCTATTTGACTCCGCCGCCTGAGTGCGCCGGGATCAAGGGCTATATGGCTTTTGACTGGGGCAAGATGGATAAGTGGCTGGAGGAAGAGGAAGAGATTTTCGTCCATCCCCGAGACCCGTATAAACGGGTGGATGTTCTGCCAAGCTCACGGCATGTCCGTGTCTTAGTCGGCGGCGAGACCGCCGCTGAGACCCGCCGTCCCCGGCTGTTATTCGAGACCAACCATCCGACCCGCTATTATATTCCACGCGAGGATGTGAAGATGGCGTTGCTTGAGCCGAACGCTACGACTACCCGGTGCCCCTATAAAGGCATCGCCTCTTACTGGTCGGTGAGAATCGGTGATAAGCTCTTTCCCGATCTCGTCTGGAGCTATCAGGAGCCCATCGCCGAGTGTCCC
>Ga0105164_10002043_pt1 | contig 12614 bp, 11 predicted proteins | sample VDWuncwatermetaG_FD_89674 | JGI IMG/M metagenome (GOLD analysis project Ga0105164, IMG submission 89674) | Wastewater microbial communities from Netherlands to study Microbial Dark Matter (Phase II) - VDW unchlorinated drinking water | ecosystem: Environmental > Aquatic > Freshwater > Drinking...
AAATTAAAAATACGCAGACACCCTAGGGTGTCTGCGTATTTTTAATTTTGTGACCCCAAGCAAGGCAACTGCTTGCCTTGCTTGGGGTCGTAAATTTAGCACATCTTTGTTGTGTGAAATCTTACGACATAATTTTTGAGGTCCAAAAATCAGAGTCGAGGACTCGAAGCTTATTTTTATTTTCTACCTGCAAATAAAAATGCGAGAGGTCGCCTAAGAACGCGAGATGTTTTATGAGTCAGATATGGCGAAATAAAACCCCGCGATTCTGTGGCGACGCACCTATGAACCGAACCTCGCTCGTCACTATCACTTTTAATTGCGGAGTAAGTAGATGCTAGAGCCCTTCGCGAACGAGCCACGTAGGACCCTCTGTGGCTATTTTTAGTCTATTATAACGAATCGTCCTGAGCGCTAAATACTGTACCAATCTTATGACCCGCTAAAACATTTTGTAAGATATTTTGTTTTTTCCCACTAACAATGTGTACCACCATTCCCCTCTCAGCCAATTCTTTAGCTACAGCAAATTTTGAAGTCATTCCACCACGACCTCCAGTTGATTTATCTGGATTAATATATTTGAATACTGTTTTAATGTTAGAGCTAGTTACCTCGGAAATAGTATTTCCGTCATTATCTAGAATTCCATTAGTACCTGTGAGAATTATTAAGGCATCTGCCGCAAGTTGTTTTACAACAAAACCTGCAAGTTCGTCATTATCAGTAAACATTAACTCCGTTGTTGCAACTACATCATTTTCGTTGACTATGGGAATTACATTATCGAGAAGTAATCCTTCAAAACAATTCTTCATATTCTCATAATGCTCCTCATCTCGGAAGTCTTCTTTTGTAACCAGCACTTGTGCGCAATAATAGTTATGTTTTGCGAATAGCTCTGCATACATACTCATGAGTTTCACTTGACCAACTGCAGCAAAAATCTGTTTTTTTACAACCTCAGACTGAATACTAGTTAGCGTAAGCATACTTCTTCCGGCCCCACCTGCACCAGAAGTTACCAGAACTACCTGCAGTCCTTTTTTGCGCAATTGCACAACCTGATCCACAAGATGAGCCAGGAGCCCCGTATCAAGAATTCCCGTATCTGTAGTGAGAACTTTTGTGCCTATTTTTATTACAATTCTTTTATACATATAATTACGCGTCTCGAGCGCGATAACTTAGCACTTGAGTTGCGGGCCCACGAGGACGCTCCCACGAGTTACTAAATATATTCCTTCGCTTTGCTCGAAATCTATTAAGTACTCTCGGTCCCGACTCACTGTCGCTTTGCGATATGTTCCGTCTTTCGGGCCACAAATATTTTTCTGCTGAAAAATTTCGCGACCCCGACTCGCGCCGTCGCGCTCCGTCTCTTGGTTGCTTCTCAACCAAGCTCGTCGCAAGCCAAGCAGTTGGCTTGCTTGGGCCCGCAATTAAAAAGACCGCATTATGCGGTCTTTTTAATTGCGGGCCCACGAGGACGCTCCCACGAGTTACTAAGGATTTTAGTACGCTTCGCTTCTAAAATCCAAAGTACTCTCGGTCCCACCTCGCTGACAAGCACTCGCTTCGCTCGTCTTGTATACCAGCTCCGGCTTTCGAGTCCTCGTGGGCCTCGCAATGACAACAATGCCAGATACTAAAAGTATCTGGCATTGTCATTGCGGGCCCACGAGGACTCGAACCTCGGTCTGCGCGTTTGGAGTGCGATATTCTACCACTGAACTATAGGCCCAAATTTACTCCAAGAGTCATTCTGCTGAATGAGGAGCGTGTGGAAGAGTAATCTCTTACACGACGTCCGAATGCAGGGTCTATATCGGATTTTGATATAGGCCCTATTTTAAAGAGTATATCAAAAATTCTCCGAAAATGGAATTATTTATAAATACGTTTTATAAGGGGGTTTATACGAGTAAGGATTTCGTAGGGGGAGGTTTGCGCGAGCGAGGCGAGCTCATTTGCAGTGATTTTTTCTTTACCAGACTTACCAATAAGAACGACTTCATCCCCCGCCTTCGCTCTCGGTATATTCGTAACATCTATAACAATCATATCCATTGAAACACGGCCTAGTACCCTCGCACGTACTCCTCGTACCAACACCTCAGCATTGTTAGAAAGTATACGGGGATAGCCGTGCCAATATCCAATAGGACAAACTGCGATGCGTGTTATTTTTTCTGCCTTGTGTGTAAGATCGTATCCAATGCCATCGCCTGCAGGAATTTCTTTTATCTCAGAAATTATTGTCTTCCAGGTGAGTACTGGCCTAAGGGAAGGCTCTCCACCCTCGGGCCAAAAGCCATATAACCCGGCCCCTATTCGAACTGCATCAAAATGTGACTTTTGAAAATACAGCGTACCTCCTGTCGCACCAGCATGTACCACTACACTAAACCCTGCGGACAAAAACGCCTCCCGCCACAACTCAAGCTCAGAAATTTGTCTATTTGTAAAAGCAAACTCAAGCGGGTCCTTGGCGGATGCAAAATGTGTATACAGGCCAGCTACCTTCACCTCACCCTTCTTAATTCATCTTTAAAACAATTTCCTTCTCCCTTAGCAAAAAGCCTTGCCTATGCATCCCTGTATCTACTTTTATATGTACTGGAATTTTACTTGCGCGAGGGAATTTCAAAAAATCAGTTAGGCTAGCAATGCTTGAAATCGTAATGTGAATATTTTTGCCAACTGCTTTTGAAAAATTTTCTGGCAAGATGTATCCTAGAACGAGAATTGGGGCCTTTATTCCACCATTTCTAAGTGCGAGCGCCTCGACAAGCGAATCAACAGCAAGCATATCTACTCCAAGTTTTTCTAATTCATGGGCAAACTCTGTTAAGTTGTGACCGTATGCATTAGATTTCACAACACCCATTATTTGAACATTCTTTGGAACAGACTTTCTTAAGGAACGGAAGTTGTAACGAATTGCCTTCGTATCAATTTCAATCCAGGTGCGTAAATCCTCATGTCCACTCTTTTTCATAGAAACAATATAACATAAAACCCAGCTCCACTAGAGGGGCTGGGTTTTTGAGCTATTTTTTAGCTTCTTTGTGTGTCGTATGGGCTCGACAGGAGTTACAGAATTTGTCTAGCTCAATTTTACGCTCAACAAGCTTCTTGTTCTTGCGTGTCCAATAATTGATACGCTTGCACTTCTTGCAGGCGAGCTTTATAAGTTGATCTTGTGACATAGTTTCCACATCCTACTATAAAGGGCTAAAAAAGGCAAATTTAAGGTGTATTTGGGACAAGTATCCATTTTAAAAACTGCAGACTCCTGGGATTCCCCAGTCGCCTGTGGCATCAGGCCTAGTACCTGATCTGCACGACGAGTTGGTGCTACCGATATAAATCCTTAGATCATATCCTACAGTTGAAACGCCGATAATATTACCCATAGCATAATAGTGGTCGTTGTCGGCTATAAGCAATGCTGGCATATTTGGCAGATATAGCGGGACAAGCTTATTAGTAAGTACTGCGTCGTTGAGTGGCACATCTCCGTTCGCAGTACCGTTAGAGGTTGGGTACCCACCATTATCATTATAGTACATTTCCAGCGCAGTCTTAAGTGATTTTACGCTAGAAATACGCGCAGCGTCATTAGCCTTTGTGCGTGCCGAATTTAAGGATGCAAGAACCACCGAAGATAAAACTCCGATTATAGCAATCACGACGAGTAGTTCAATAAGCGTAAAACCTTTTTTATTCATATTGGTTCTCCATTTATTGAGCGTTCTATCGGCCTAGGTTCACTCACTCCAGGCAACAAAAGAAACGAGAAAATAACTGCTATGCACACAAACCCAAGCAAAACGTAATTAGCCTGCGTACTATCCTTAATCAACCCGCCAGAAAGTTTAATTACTAATTTAACTATTGCCGGTGTTTTAGTTTGTACCACCGCTCGTGGCTCATTATCAATATCAAATTGAACTCCATTGGACATAGAGATAGTATACCCCCCACTACCTTTTGGCAAGGAAAAAATAGGGAAATCACACACCTATACAAAACTTTGTCTTTGCGAGCTTGATTTCGTCCAAGACGTGAATTTGCTAATTCAGAAGCAATCCAGGAGTTAAGTTGTGGGCTCTGGATTGCTTCGTATGAGTACATACTCGCAAAGACAGAAAATTATAGTTTAGTAATTCAAAGCACAAAATCTAAAACCCGCAAAGCTTTCGCTTTGCGGGTTAAGATTTTGGTGCGTAGGGAAGGATTCGAACCTTCGAAGCCCGAAGGCGGCAAATTTACAGTCTGCTGTGTTAGACCACTCCACCACCTACGCAAGTAAACAGGCGCCATTTAGCGCCTGTTTACTCTAACACATTTTTTGAACCAATTCAAACACTTATGCTCGTTCGTACTCGCGCCTTCGTCGTTACCTGCTTCCTCTCCACACGAATAGCCACCTCTCCTTTTTCAAGCGAGACATTCACGCGTCCACCTTTAAGTACCCCCGACGAAATCATAAGTGACGCAACTGGTGTCAAAATTTTGGTCTGAATCAAACGCTTTAGCGGGCGTGCGCCATAATGCGAGTCATAACCTTTCTCAGCAAGATATGTCAAAACTTCTGGCATTACATTAAGTGTAATTTCTTTTTCTGCGAGTCGCTTCTTAACAATATCCACCTGTAGCCCCACAATATTCTTGATAACCTCCGGAGACAAAATATCAAAAATAATTATCTCGTCTAGGCGATTCAAAAACTCAGGGCGGAAAAAATTCTTTAGTGACTCTGTGACACGCTCTTTTGCTTCATTGTAGTCCGCCTTATCACTTGAATGCGCACCAAAACCAATAGACTGCATTTTGTCTATATGCTCTGAACCAATATTTGATGTTAAGATAATGACTGTATTTTTGAAATTTACCACACGTCCCTTTGAATCAGTAAGATGCCCGCTATCAAGAACCTGGAGCAAAATATTAAAAACTTCTGGGTGTGCCTTTTCTATTTCGTCAAAAAGCAGCACAGAGTAAGGGCGATGGCGTACTATTTCTGTGAGGTTACCACTCTCCTCGTGACCCACGTACCCAGGAGGCGAACCAATTAATTTTGATACTGAGTGCTTTTCCATATATTCCGACATATCCACGCGCACAAGCGCCTTATCGTCGTTGAACATAAATTGCGCGAGAGTCTTAGAAAGCTCAGTCTTCCCTACTCCTGTTGGCCCAAGGAAAAGGAAGGAGCCGATTGGTCGATTTGGGTCGGCAATACCAGCGCGGGATCGTTTTATTGCGTCCGCCACTTTTTGAATTGCATCTTTCTGTCCAACTACGCGCTTCTCTAGCTCCACCTCAATATTGGCAAGCTTGCCTGCTTCTTCTTCAAGCATTTTTGTAACAGGAATTCCAGTCCACCTTGCCACTACTTCGGCAATGTCCTGCTCCACCACCTCCTCCTTCAAAATGCGACGAGACGATTGAAGTTTTTTCAAACGAGCAACTTTAAGAGCAAGGTCCTTTTCTAGGCCTGGGATTCTTCCGTAGCGAATTTCTGCTGCGAGAGCCAAGTCTGCTTTCATCTCTGCTGTCTCTGCTTCTAGTCGCCCAGTCTCAAGATTTTTCTTTATCGCACGAATGTCCGCAACAAGTTCTTTTTCGTTTTTCCATTTAATTTCTATTTCTCGCGTCTTTTCTCGCAAGTCACCAATCTCCTTATCAATCTTTTTTGTGCGAGCTTTTGCATTTTTACCTAAATCACCTTCTATAGAAGATTCCTTTTTGAGAGCCTCTTTTTCTATCTCAAGACGCATAATACGTCGGTGAGCATCCTCGAGCAATGGTGGTTTGTTTTCAAGTGAAATTCGGAGTGACGATGCCGCCTCATCTATAAGGTCTACCGCCTTGTCTGGAAGAAACCTATCTGTGATGTACCTGCTTGAAAGGTTTACTGCAGCCATAATAGCATCATCAGTAATATGAACGCCGTGAAAAAGCTCATATTTCTCCTTTAGCCCACGAAGAATAGCTACGGCATCTTCTATGTTTGGCTCATTCACGTGAACTGGCTGGAAGCGACGTGTGAGTGCAGGGTCTTTTTCAATATGTTTCTGATACTCCCTAAGAGTTGTTGCGCCGATAGCGCGAAGCTCCCCGCGTGCGAGGGCGGGCTTCAACATATTTGAAGCGTCCATTGAGCCTTCTGCTGCTCCTGCACCCACTATTGTATGTATCTCGTCTATAAAAAGAATAATCTTCCCTTCCGAACGTTCAATCTCCTTCATTATTTTCTTTAACCTATCCTCAAACTCGCCACGATATTTTGTGCCAGCAATGAGTTGCCCCAAATCAAGAGAAACGAGGTCTTTGCCTTTCAGAGACTCTGGCACATCCCCTTTAGCCATACGAATTGCAAGCCCCTCCACTACTGCGGTCTTTCCAACACCAGCCTCCCCTATTAGGATTGGATTGTTTTTTGTACGACGAGAAAGTATTTGAACAATGCGACCAACCTCATTGTCACGCCCAATCACAGGGTCGAGCTTATCCTGAGCCGCAAGCGCAGTGAGGTTTCTTGTGTATTTATAAACAGACTTTAGTTTTTTTGCTGATGTGCCGTCTGTAATATTTTGTGAACGAAATTCTTCAAGAACTCGCGTCACGCCTTCTCTGTCTATCGCATAGCGAGCCAAAAACTCCCGCGCCTGCCCATTCACATCAAAGAGGGCGAGGAACAAATGCTCGCAGGAAATTTGCTCATCTTTCATTCCTTCTGCAATTTTCGGCGCTACTTCTCCAAGCACCTGCCCAAGCTCTGGAGTAAGGTAAAGCTGGTACGATGCCGAGGCTAAATTTTGGGAAACGGTAGGCTCTATAGTGTCGAGCACCGCCTCCGCAAAAGCCATAGAATCTATTTCTAGACGGTCAAGAATTGAGACTACAATACTCTCCTCGTCTAGCACTAGCGCAGTCAAAAGGTGCATTGGGTTCACGTGGTTTTGCCCACGCTCCACGGCAAGCTCGTGCGCGCGGCGAATAATATCGCGTGCTTTTGTGGTGAAATTGTTGAATGGTGGCATCATATAAGTGTAATGTACAATAATATATAACAATTGGCAAATACGAATAATTTTTAGTCAAATGTTACTTGCGAATCACCTGATTCTTGGCTTGATCATAGACTTTAAATGTTAATTGCCTTTTTAATTATATTTTCTTCGTTGTATCTTTTGTAGCATCATCTATTAACTTCCTTGCCTGGGACGATGGTACTCCTGATTGAGAACCTACACTCTCGTCTATACTCAGAAAACCTATCACCTCGCCAGAGAGATTAATAATTGGAGCACCGTTTGACGTAGCCGCAAATCGCGTAGAGATTGCTATATTTTCTAATTGTTTTGTCTCATTTTTTGTTTCCTTGTCTACTATAGTACGCATCTCTAGGTTTGTAATCAACCCTGTTGTAATTGTCTTTCCATCACGCCCGCCAATAACAATTGTGGTCTGCCCCGGTTTCAATGGATTTGTGTTTCCAAGGGAGACAGGTGTAAATAGCGGAGTTGAAGTTGATGTTGATGATGCTGGCACGAGCCTACCAAGCGCGAGAGAGTCAGATTTATTATTTGTTATTATTTCAAGGGTATACTGTACGCCATCCACTGTAGTATACAAAACACCAAGACCAATATTCCAACTATCTGTTATTACGAGTCCGCCCTCCGACACAATAGTACCTACACCCGCAGGCAAAACACCACCGTCCCCTATTGTGGTTTTAAAAGCTATAATACTTTTTGAATTTTTTTCAATTGCCGACACCAACAGGTCCTCGTCTTTTACAATAATAGTCTTTCCTGGTTTATCTACAACGGTTACCGTTGGTGTGATTTTTTCTATTGTCCGCTCAATTACATTTGTAATGGTCTGCGAAACTGGCTCCGGCGTTTGCTGCATCAAGGTCACCACAACGATACCTGTCGTCATTGACGCGACAAAGCTAACAAAAAGTGTGAGCAATACGATTTGTGCTTTGGTGAGGTGTTCCATTGGTTGAATATTGAATGTGGAATTTAGAATGTGAAACTCACACAAACACTTTATTTATCTCTATTGTACAGAATAGATTATTTTCCTGCAACAAACCGCAAAGAAACGACATTCCAATCAATTGCATTCCAAAATGCTGAAATGTAGTCGGCTCGCTTGATACCGTAGTCTAGCGCGAATGCGTGCTCAAAAACATCCATAACAAGGAGCGGTATTGACCCTACTAGATGTCCGCCGTCGTGTTCATTTACCCAAATGTTAAATAATTCATCTTTCTCTTTATCGTAAACAAGCACAGCCCAACCTATGCCGCGCATAGAACCCACACCGATAAAATTCTTTTTCCAATTTTCAAAACTTCCAAAAGTTTTATCTAATTTTTTCTTAAAACCTTCTTCAATGAGTTGGCTCCCACCCTTTATCATATTTCCAAAATAAAGCTCATGCATTCTCATTCCATTCCACTCCCAACCAAGCCTTCTCTGTAGCTCCGAATATTCCGGTGTTCCAATTTCTTTTGTTTTTAGAAGGTCAACAAGCTTATTTGTATTTGAAACATACCCCTCATACAACATAAAGTGATTGCGAAGTAGCACATCAGAAAATCCCTCAGTACCTAAAAGTCGTTCAAAATTTTTTGCTTCGTACATAGTTTATGTAAAAAATTAATTGCTATTTGATTGCATAGTCCTTAGTAGCGGAACTAGTCTGACAACCTCGCTCACCACTCGTGTAATATCTTCATTTTTTGTATCTCTGCCTAGTGAAAAACGGATTGCCCCCGAGAGCAAAGTACCAGCTTTGCCTATCGCTAGTATAACATGAGACGGCTCACTATCAGAACTCTTGCAAGCGCTTTTTCCAGAAACTGCAATTCCAGCCGCGTCCAGGTAAAGCACAAACGCCTCACTCTCTACGCCATCAAATGCGATGTTTAAAATATTTGGAAGGCTCTTTTCTAAATCGCCGTTTACACTCACGCCTGTTACCTTCTTCAAAATTTTTGTAGCGAGTGAGTCGCGGAGCTTCTGCACACGCTTTGCTTCTTTTTCACTCGTCTTCCTCGCCTCCGTGAGTGCCAAAGCAAAACCTACAGCCAGCGCGACAGGTTCTGTCCCCGCGCGACGCCCTCCCTCGTGCTCACCACCATACACAAGTGGGCTCATCTGCACGCCTCTTTTTACAAATAGCGCTGCAATACCGCGAGGCCCATAAGTCTTGCCCGACGAAAGTGTCATCAAGTCTACGCCTAGCTTAAGAACATTTATATCCAAATAATTCGCCGCTTGAGAAGCATCGGTATGAAAGTACGGATACACCGAACTATTCATTTTTCTTGTGTGTCGAATTTCCTTTGCGATATCTGTGATTGGTTCGATGGCTCCGATTTCATTGTTCGCATACATAATAGACACGAGCACCGTTTCTGGCGTTAAGAGTTTGCGAAGTTCTTTTGTGTCAATGAGTCCACTGCTATCAACAGGTAGATAGCTAACGCGTACAACCTCACCCGTCAAACTTTTTCCTTCGGACAAAAGTTTCGCGGGCAAGAGCACAGACGGATGCTCAATTGCGGATACTATAATATGAGGCACAGCAATACCACGCGCACGAGCATCACGCACCACACCAACTATCGCCATGTTGTTCGCCTCGGTCGCACCACTCGTAAATACGACCTCGTCTGGGCGGGCGGAAATTGCTGAAGCAATTTCCGACCTGGCACCCTCAAGCGCCGCACGAGCCGCTCTCCCTTCCTTATGAATTGCACTAGGGTTCCCTTGGAGCTTTTTTGCAGTTTCTATGTATGCTTTTTTTGCCAACTCGCTCACTGGTGCCGCCGACGCATAATCCATATAGATTCTCTTCATATATTCACATAATAGCCCGCACATCAGAATTTTGCAAAAATCCTGAAAATATGGTATTCTAACAACCAATATGCCTCCTGAAACCACGCTAATCCTTGTCGTTACACTAGTCGCTATCAGCGCAGTGCTTGTGGTTTGGATTTATACACTGGATCGTCGTATCAAAAAGCTTGTTGCAGGCAAGGACGCAAAGAGCCTAGAGGGGGCAATTGTAGCGCTCGGAGAAGATCTTCGTGATTTGGAAAAATGGAGAGATGGAACAACAAGCTACCTCACCGATGCTGACAAGCGCATTAAAAGAAGTATTCAAGGTGTGGAAACAATTCGCTTCAACGCATTCAAAGGCAACGGCGAGGGTGGAAATCAAAGCTTCGCAATCGCTCTCATTTCAGAAAACGGAGACGGTACTGTTATCTCTTCCATCTACGCGAGAGACAGGGTGAGCGTATTTGCAAAGCCTGTTAAAAATTTCGTATCAGAATTTGAAATGACGGAGGAAGAAAAGGAGGCAGTCAGACGCACCACACAAACAAAATAGGTATGACAAAAACTACTCAATCAAAAATAATAGCGCGCCCACCCATAGTTGTTATTATGGGCCACATCGACCACGGCAAGTCGAGCCTTCTCGACTACATTCGTAAAACAAACGTAGTCGAGGGAGAAGCGGGTGGAATCACACAACATCTTTCTGCATACGAGGTGGAGCATTTTCCTGCACAAAAAGGCAAAACGAAAGTTATCGGAAATCGCATCACATTTTTAGACACTCCTGGACACGAGGCTTTTTCAAAGATGCGAGCGCGTGGAGCCAATGTTGCCGACATTGCCATTCTAGTAGTATCAGCAGAAGACGGAGTAAAAGAACAAACCAAAGAAGCTCTCCGCTCTATAAAAGAAGCTGGTATTCCATACATTGTCGCTATCAACAAAATAGACAAGCCAAACGCAAACATTGAACGCACAAAACAAAACCTTGCGGAGAATGAAATCTATTTGGAAGGTTTTGGTGGTGATGTACCATTTGTCCCTATCTCGGCAAAGATAGGGACTGGTGTGCCTGACCTACTAGATATGATGCTTCTTGTTGCTGAAATGGAAAACTTAACTGGAGAGGCCTCCATCTCGGCAGAAGGGATTGTCGTAGAGTCTCATATCGATACCAAGCGTGGCACCACGGCAACACTCATTATTACCAACGGCACCTTAAAAAAGGGTATGTTCATTCTTGCAGAAGAAAGCATGTCGCCTGTGCGTGCCATTGAAAATTTCCTCGGCAAGCAAGTCCCTGAGGCAACATTCTCGTCCCCTATTCAAATCACCGGCTGGGACCTGATACCAGCAGTTGGGAGTACTTTCCGCGCTTATGCAAATAAAAAAGATGCTGAGAGGGTTCAGCTTGAGCTACGAGAGGCAAAGAGCAAAGAAAAGGTAAAAGAGGTTGTGCGCTCAATTCCTCTTGCAGTTGACGCGCTCGTTGTTCCTATCGTTTTGAAATCAGATGTAGCAGGAACACTTGAGGCAATCGAAAAGGAAATTGGAAAGATTGAGAGAGAACGCGTGATTATCAAAGTTATCGCTCGTGGCGTCGGTGCCATTGGAGAAAATGACGCCAAGCTAGCGTCTGGCTCAGACAGCGCGATAATACTCGGCTTCCATACAAAAGTAGAAAGAGGGGCATTAGATATTGCAGAGCGTTTTGGTATCACTGTTAAGACCTTTGATATAATCTACAAGCTCTCAGAGTGGCTAAATGAAGAACTAGACCGACGTACCCCTAAAATAATGGGCGAGGAAGTTGTAGGCACTGCAAAAATTTTGAAAACTTTTAGTACCGCAAAGCACAAGCAAGTTATTGGAGGTAAAATTATTTCTGGTTTCCTTGAAGTAGGAGCACAGGTTAAAATTATGCGTCGCGAAGTTGAAATTGGTCGTGGGAAAATTGTAGGGCTACAAGCGCAAAAACTCGCCGCAAAGAGAGTAGACGAAGGAAATGAGTGTGGAATGATGATTGATGCAAAGATAGAGATTGCGGGAGGCGATGTGCTAGAAGCATTTGTGATGAATGCTAAGTAAAAAAATGACCACACCAAGACAAGACAAGATGCGCGCATTCCTACGGGCGATAGCCGCAGACTTTTTTACAAGAGAGGCAGGGAAAAACTCGCTTATTACAGTTACAGACGCGACCATTTCTCCCGATTTTAAACGTGGCACAGTTTACATTACCTGCTTTCCAACAAGCGAGGAAGAGAAGGCTCTCGATTTTGCAAAGCGAAAGCGAACAGAGCTACGAGAATACATCAAGGACCATGCTCATTTAAAAAATCTGCCCGTCCTTGAAGTAAAGATAGACGAGGGTGAAAGAAACCGCCAAAGAATTGACGAGCTCGGCAATCAAGGATAGACTGGGGTAGTCTGTAAAGTTCATAAAGTAAAAAGTCTAAAAATAAATGCGAATGCGTATTTACTTTAAGGACTTTTGACTTTAAGACTTTTGACTAAATACCGGCATGGTAGCAAAGCTGGCATGAGCGTAGCGAAATGAATAAATAGCCAGTCGTTTGCTTGCAAAAATGGTGAGCTGTATCGCAAGGAAGGACAGAACAACTAAATACACGGCGTGGTAGCCAAGTGGTAAGGCAGTCGTTTGCAAAACCTCTACACGGGAGTTCGATTCTCCCCCACGCCTCCAGAAAATTCCGTAAGGATTTTCTT
>Ga0105164_10002044_pt1 | contig 12613 bp, 18 predicted proteins | sample VDWuncwatermetaG_FD_89674 | JGI IMG/M metagenome (GOLD analysis project Ga0105164, IMG submission 89674) | Wastewater microbial communities from Netherlands to study Microbial Dark Matter (Phase II) - VDW unchlorinated drinking water | ecosystem: Environmental > Aquatic > Freshwater > Drinking...
TCAGAGTCTTGTTGAAGCGCACATGTGGTACAGCCTTTCAGCGGCCTATGGCGAGAAACGAGCCGTTGAATCACGCGACACCATCGCCACACGGATGACTCGCAGCCAGATTACCGAATCTGAGGAACGGGCAAAGAAATGGGCACCCAAACGACAATGATCACGTCAGATTGTTGTGGATGATGAGAGAGAATGAGGTCGGACGGTCAAAAAATGCCGGCTTGCTTCTGAAGCCAGCGGATGTACTTTACGATGTGGTCCACATCACCAGGTTTGACTGCATCGATCTTCGGCATATCACCAAACTGCCAATGATGGGCCTTTACTCCGTTGGCCGCAGCTCGCTGAAACGCTTCATCGCCGTGATGATTCGGTTCATAGACTTTGTGAAGAAACGACGGGCCTTGAGTCGTTCCGACTCCACCGATCCCATGGCAGAGTGAACAGTTGGCATTGAACTTCTGCTCTCCTTCTCGTAATTCTACCGGTGCAGAGGCCACGGTAGCCGTTCCCTTTGGTTCCCCCCCGTTTTGGCTGCACGCTGGTGCGGCGCCAAGCATCACCAGAACGAGGCTGACCAACTGCATTCGTGATGACTTCATAGAGCGTACCCACCTGTCCAAGCCGACCATTGGCTCAACATACCGCATACTGAATCGGATCTACAACTCCCGCTTCCGAAAATCCCTGTTTCCGAATCTGACAGCTGTCGCACTGCCCACAGGCCATCGACCCAACCGGGTCGTAACAACTATGCGTGAGCTGAAAGGGAACGTTCAGAGTCAGGCCCAGCCTGATAATTTCCGCCTTCGACATCCGAAGTAGTGGCGCTCGAATCTCAATGCCCTTGCCTTGCATTCCTGCTTTTGTTCCCGTTTGAAGTGCTGCCTCTACAGCCTGGATGAATTCCGGGCGACAGTCAGGATAGCCAGAATAGTCAATGACATTGGCGCCGAAGTAGATGATCGAGGCCCCCAGCACTTCCGCGTGAGCCGCAGCCAAAGACAGAAAAATCAGGTTTCGACCTGGTACGTAGGTCACAGGCACATCCCGGTTCCGCTCAGATTCAGTCCGAAGCTTCGGCACCGACAGATTGGCGGTCAGGGCCGATCCACCAATCGTCCCCAAATCGACGTTGATCACCACATGTTGGTGAGCTTCCAGAGCCGTCGCCACCTGTCTCGACCGCTCAACCTCCACTGCGTGACGTTGTTGGTATGCAATGGTCAGCAAGTACAGCGCATATCCATCGCGTCGTGCAATGGCTGCTGTGACAGTGGAGTCCAATCCGCCACTGGCAAGAACGACCGCTCGTTCTGAGGTCTGCCCATTCATGATAGGGAAGGAAAGGATACAGGGTGAAGGGAGAGGGAACGTTGTACGCTAGTCGCGATCCTCTTCGCGTTCGATTTTCTCCAGCAATTCCACGCGCGATTGGCACTCTACACAGAGCTTGGCAAAGGGGACCACCTGGAGACGCTTTTCGCTAATCTCAATCCCACATTCGGCACACATCCCGTACGTCCCGTCATGTAACCGAGTGAGGGCTTCATCGATCGACTGGCGCCGACGATTACGCATCTCCATCAACGAAATCCCAAGTTCGCGCTCAAGATCCATTAAGGCTTGGTCGCCGACATCTCGCGCTGATTCGAGACGCCGCTGCTGATCTTCAGTCAACGACTGCCCCAAACTCTCTTCGATCTCTCTAATAATCTCTTGGCGTTTGCTAATGAGCATTTTATGAAGCACTTCCTGACGCTGTTCCCGCGCTTCCCGCTCTTTTGCCGTTTCCTTAGGCCGCACTGGCACTGTTATCTCGACCTCAGACGTCACCTTAGGCACCGCGGCTGCCTCCGTGGTCGCCGACTGAGATTTCTTGATGACAGCATCCACTGATTTCGTCTTTGCCTCACCCTTCTTCTTTGCCTGTATTTTTGTTGCCATAAGAGAGTCCGCTCCAGAAATAAGGTACGTAGTTGGAGGGTCAAAAATTCCGGCTTGTATATCACGCCCTGTGCCCTTGAGCAAGGGGTTTCGAAGGATGCCTAACCCCTAGGGATAGGTAATGGTTGAATGGACCTCGTACCCAGCGAGTTTGTCGCGTCCCCTCAAACTCTTCAGTTCAACCAGAAAATCGAGTCCGACAATCGTGCCACCAAGCTGACGAACAAGCTGGACCGTCGCCTCTGCCGTTCCTCCGGTTGCCAACAGGTCGTCGACGATCAGCACAGGCTCTCCGATTTGGATCGCGTCACGGTGCACGGCAAGACTGTTCTGTCCATACTCAAGACTATATTTGACTTCATAACAATCAGCCGGAAGTTTTCCAGGCTTACGAACTGGAACAAATCCAGCCCCAAGACGGGCAGCAAGAATCCCGCCAAAAATAAACCCTCGCGACTCAATCCCGACAACTTTGGTGATCCCTCGATCCTGATACCGAGTCGTCAATTGGTCGGCAAGACTCCGAAGCGCAGCAGGATTCTTCAAAAGCGTGGTGATGTCATAAAAGAGAATACCGGGCTTCGGAAAGTCCGGCACTTCCCGAATGAGTGCCTGATAGTTGACGGTGGTCACGGGGTTTAGAGCAAGTCTGCCTGTGTCATGGCTTTTCTGCCGATCGTATTGCGAAGCCGAACTAACGCCGCCATTTCGATCTGTCGGACGCGCTCACGAGTCAGTCCCATCGTACGACCGATTTCTTCGAGCGTCTTCGCCTCGTCTCCGTCGAGTCCGAACCGTGACACAATAACAGTTTGCTCTTTCTCAGGCAACTCCCTTACCCACGCCATCAGTTCCGTCCTCCGCCGAACCCCATCGGCGGTCTCATCGGGCAAGAGCCCAACGGGATCCTCGATCACATCGCGCAGAAAGGTATCAGTGTGGTCATTAAGTGGACTGTCGAGCGAACAGGTCGTGCGCACCAACTGCTTCAGGTCTAATACCTCTTCTTCCGATGTCTTCATCTTGGCGGCCACTTCGGCCGCCCTCGGCTCCCGCCCGAGCGCTTGCACCAACTGCTCAACACGATTCAGATAACGATTGAGACGCTCCACCACGTGTACAGGCAAACGCACCAGCTTACCTTGATTAATGATCGCCCGCTCGATGTATTGCCGGACCCACCAGGACGCGTACGTGCTAAACCTGAAGCCCCGCTTGTAATCGAATTTTTCAACTGCTTTGATCAGTCCTAAATTACCTTCCTCTACGATGTCGGAAAACGGAAACCCTCGGTGCATGTAGCGTTTCCCGATGCTGATGACAAGCCGCAGATTCGATTCGATCATCTGTTGCCGAGCTTGCTCATCACCGGCCATCACTCGTTTGCCGAGCTGCTGTTCTTGCTTGAAGGTCAGCAGTGTCGATCGACGAACCTCCCGCAAGTAGCTCTTCAGCGTGTCAAGTCCTTCTGATCGACCTGTTTCTCGCTCGCCCTGGTCAGATGCGCTCGCAGGTTCTGAGGTGTCCATATCATCGGCGGTATGCCGTCGAGCTTCGCTCAACTCGGACTCCTCGTCTTCCTGTCGACTCATGACTTCTCGTTCCTTAATGCCAAATGTCGAAGTGTGAATACCGGCCGGTTGCGACGCTCCATTCCACCGCAATCATCCTGACATGCGCAGCTGGAGGACCGGCTTTCAATTCTCGCAGAAGGTCTTCAATCACCAGTTTTCCACCCTCGACCTCCAGCTCAACCCGGCCATCGTCGAGATTGCGGACGCCCCCCACCAAATTAAGCCTGGTGGCAATACGTGCCGCGAACGCACGAAACCCTACTCCCTGCACACGACCGACCACGAGAATGTGTACTCGAACCGGCGGTTCATCGACCGATTGAGGCATCTGGCTCTACCACAATCATGACTCGTCAACTCCCATGCGCAGCATTGCTCAGCGGATATTCTCACACCTCTACAGATGCGTCACGCGTTTTACATTTCCACGCTAGAAACTGAGCCCACGATCTAGATTTTGTAATCACTCGACACGAGCAATGTTATGACATACCTGAATGCAGGGACCGCTCGCAGAACATGCAGTTTGCCATGAGAGAAAGAAACCGTTGGGTTCCATCCTCTCAATGCCAATCGCGATAAAGAGTTGTAGGGAGAACCGAACCGAGTGAGGTAAAAACAGACAAGACCTACTGGAGTCCTGTATCCCGTCGCTCTTGACCTGGAAAGAGTAGATTTTGCTGGAGGAAGCTTGGTTTGGTCGGGGCGAGAGGATTTGAACCTCCGACCCCTGCGTCCCGAACGCAGTGCGCTACCGGGCTGCGCTACGCCCCGACAAGACCAAGCAGACAAACCGAATGTGTGATTGTCTTACAAGAGAGGGGTAAAAGGCAACCCATGAGCTTCAGCCACCCCTCGATGAACAATTTTTCCATTTTTAAGGTTAACCCCCTTCGCCAACCCCGGATCAGCGTGAATCGCTCGATCCACACCGTCAGACGCGAGTCGCAGCAGATACGGCAACGTCGCATTGGTCAGAGCGTAGGTGGATGTGCGAGGAACGATTCCTGGCATATTGGCAACACAATAATGCACGACGCCATCAACGACATAGACAGGCGCCGAGTGTGTCGTCGGCTTTGTGGTCTCAACACAGCCCCCCTGATCGACAGAAACATCCACGATCACCGACCCAGGCTTCATCCGTGAGACCAGCGAACGGGACACCAGCGTTGGTGCTTTGGCTCCGGGGACCAGCACGGCACCGATAACAAGATCTGCTGAGCACACAGCCTTCTCAATGGTGGTGGAGCTCGCAGCGCGCGTGATAATCCGGCCCTGGTACTGGTCATCGAGATGCCGCAACCGTTCAACATCCAAATTAATTACCGTCACCTGGGCTCCCATCCCGACCGCAATGCGAATCGCCGAGCTTCCAACGATCCCGGCACCAAGCACGACGACCTTGCCCGGTTCCACTCCCGGAACTCCTCCCAACAGCACACCCCGACCTCCGTTGATTTTCTCCAGATATTGAGCACCGATCTGCACCGACATTCGTCCGGCGATTTCACTCATCGGCTTGAGCATCGGAAGACTGCCATCTTTCGACTCGGTCGTTTCATACGCAATCGCCGTGACCTTACTCTGCAGAAGCTCCTTGGTCACCTCCACGAGTGAGGCAAGATGTAAATACGTGAACAGGACCTGGCCTGGACGAAACAGATGGCACTCAGAAAGCAACGGCTCTTTAACCTTCACAATCAAATCAGCTCTCTTGAATACCTCCTCTTTCGAACCGGCAACCGAGGCCCCAGCCTTACGATATTCATCATCGCTAAATCCACTGCCCTGCCCGGCAGACGATTCAAGCCAGACCTCATGCCCACTTTGCCGAAGGGTCGCTGCACCCTCCGGCGTCAGACTGACACGATACTCATGATCTTTCATTTCCTTCGGAACACCGATGACCATAAAGATTCCCCTTCCGGCTATGAGTGCTGCAGGCCTAATTGTGTCATTATACATGGATCCATAAAGTGATCGGGTTGACCGCCACGCCATCTGCTGTGCTGCCCGTGGACAGTCTGGAAAAGCCTGTTGTAAGATGCACCCTTCGGTGTGGTTTTCATGGAGGTGAAGATGGACTCCTGGAGCGAATCGTGTCAGGCCTGCGGAGCCGGCAACGGTGCACTGACAAAGCTTTCCCTGGGAAAAGACTTTTTCGGCCGCCCTTACGATCGCCTGTCTCCGTTATCAGATCAAAGCCCGAAATGGTATTGCACCCCATGTTCGATACACAAAAACTTACATCGTGACTTCCGTGACATCTGCGCTGAATTCGATAAGTTACGTGCTGACCACGTATCGGAACTCGCCAAGGGCGACGAGTTCCGACGAGCATCATTGCGGTTACATGAGATCTCGACTATTCTGAACGCAACCCAGCACCCATCTCCGTTCTTAAGGGGCGACGATGTGACGCTCCTGATGGAACGGCTTAATACCCTGACGATGCCCGTCTAGCTACCTAACCCAATGCCATCATTCCAACGACATATCTTCATCTGTACGAATCAGCGTCCCAAAGATGATCCTCGCGGCTGTTGCGCGAACTTGGGTTCGGAAAAACTTCATGCGCACTTCAAGAGTGAAACGAAGCGGTTAAATCTCAAAGGGGTCGTCCGAGCAAACAAAGCCGGTTGCCTCGATCATTGTGACCTCGGCCCAAGTGTCGTAGTCTATCCTGAAGGCGTGTGGTACTGGATCGGTACAGAGGACGATGTCACCGAAATCATGGAACGGCACGTGCTGAACGGTGAAATTGTCACTCGATTGCTCATGCCTGACCATCCGGTTCCAGAACAGCTGGTACCGCTCAAGAAACCATAAGGCTTCCCGTTCGATACCTCTATACATCCATGCCAACCGAAGACAAATGGAAGGCCAACATGGAAAAGGTGGCCTTCACCAAACAGTTTCCTGGACTCACGCTGGACTGGAACGTCTGCGAACGCAAAACGATTGAAGCCGTGGTCCCCTTGACTGGGAAACCGAGTGCCTCGGTCATCGTGTTTACCGATGGATCATTTACGATCGCGTCTCTACCGGCGCCGGAACCGTGGGAGTTGGGCCAGGCCCTGGTGGATGCCAGGAAACATCTGGAACCCAAACACGGACAAGCCTATGAGGACTATGACCGTGTGGTGAAGAAGGATAAGGAAGCGCTTCGCTCGGCTCGGCTGGGAAAAATCATCGGCGCGATTCAGAATAATCTCGAACAGATTCCTGAGCTCAAAGATCGGCTCAAAGAACTCGTCAAGGAATGGAAATGAGCAGCCTGCCGAAAAAAAATATGTTCGAGATCTTCTCTCAAGGCCTCTTTGAAGGAGTCAAGCCCATGTTAGTCATTCGTGATCACCTCGTCCGCCACCCTGACCGCTGCACGCACCAGGCCATCTGTGTGCCGATTTGCCCGACCAGCGCCTGGCTCTCAACGCCACCTTACAAATTTGATCCTTCACGCTGTCTTGAAAGCTGCCGGCTCTGCCTCGACGCTTGCCCCTCACAGGCAATCTACGCCGTCTTCAAGAAGGGCGACAAACTGTTGGAGCCGCAGAAAAAAACAGGGTAGGACGAAGGCCTGCAGATCGTCACACGATCTGCTTGCGTAAATGCCCCCAATAGGCAGTTCCGGCGTATGCACACGCAGCGGTACCTGTCGTCATAGCTATGATCTGATAGACCTTGCTGCGCGGGATTTTGACCTTCACGGTGGGATTCAACAGATCGGGGGAATTCATGACAAGCTTGAGCGATTCTCCGGCAGAGAGGATCGGCCACATGCAAGCCAGTCGTAGTCGGGTTTCATAACGCGGAATCGCCATTGTGTAGAGCCAGCCCTGATCAAGGTGCTCGACCGCCAGACGGATAAGCTTGCGGAGCACAGGTCTGAAGCGAGGAAGATTGCTCTGCTGCAACAGGTCCTGCGGCTTCAGTCCAGCTTCATCGAGCATCATTTCTGGAATATAACAACGCCCATTTTGCAGATCATGGGCAATGTCCTTGACGATGTTTGTCAGTTGCAGTCCCTTGCCAAATCGTACTCCGACTTCCGACATCTGCTGAATATTCCAGTTCGCCAGCGCCTTGCGATGAGCGCACATGAGATCGGTCCAGAACTCGCCGACACATCCGGCCACATGGTATGTATAGCGATTCAGGTCATCGGGTGTCTTCAATGCCGTGAGGTCGGCCACTGAGGCTCCCGGGAAGATGCTGAGGTCCATGTCCATTCCCTGAGTCAGGGTGGTCATCAGCCGCTGAATCCGCTGCCGGTCATCCGATGAAAAGTCGAGAAACAGCCGGAAGCACTCATCCAGTCGTTCAAGCAGAATTCGCTCAGCAGAATCCTGCTGAAGCGGTCCCACCACTTCCTGAATAGCGCGAACTTCTGTCCAATCGATCGACTCGCGGACAAACTGCTCTCTGAGACGGTTAAGAAAACCTAACCGGCATGGCCGGTCGATCAATTCCGTATCGGCAATCGTATCGGCAGCCCGGGCAAAGAGATACGCCAATCCTACTTGATCACGAACATTCGCCGGCACAACAACTAACGTTGTGTAAAACAGACGGGAAACTTGCTTGAGAAGGTCACGGAGCAGCTCGTGCTTGGAGGAGACGGTTGTCGTAGAGAGTTCCATTACCTTACTTCCAATAATCCTTCCATTCCCTTATCTCGATGACTGGGCATAGGCCACAGCCGTTTGTCACAAAAGAACGGAAAACGCCCGGGCTGAGTCGGAGCGAGTTTCACGATGATAGTTTTCCCTGCGCCAACGTCCTGCTCAATCGAAAGGTTGGCCGAGAGCTCCTTCATGACGAAGTTATGGGGTATGAATGTCGTACGACTCGTCAAGGTCAACTCAACTGGCTTGCCGCTCTCCACGACCAGATGGTTTGGTGAGTAGGAATAACTGTCGAGAATAACGGTAGCCTGTTGAACTCCATCAGGAGAAATGGAGACAATGATCGGCGGGCCTGGCATGAAAATATCCGCAGCTGGTCCAACCGACATAGGCACGAGGGTCACCCAACTCCCTATCACCAGTGTCCAGAAGCATTTTGCATAAACCCTCATCATAATGGCTTTCTAACAGGAGCGTCGGGAGACGGTCAAGGTTATCCACGTACATTCAAAGACCTCACTCATCTTGACTTTGAATAATGAGGTCTTACTCATAGCCCTATGCCCTCTATGACTGACAGTGTGTCGCAGGCAACGGATTTGTGTATAATCATGGGAGTTCAGCTCGTTGCCTCACCTGAGGCGACCGTTTGTTTCCAAGGAGGCTCATAATGAAGTGGCTTAAAGGCGTAGGTCTGCTGCTGATCGCAAATATTCTCATCATGGTGACGCTGTCGATCACCATCCCCATTGTGATCAATGTGATCTTACCGATGTTCGGAGTCGATGTCCGCGGTTCTGTCGATCTAACATCGTTGGTATGGGCTGCCATGTTCGGATTCGGTGGGGCATTCATCAGTTTGGCATTCTCAAAGCAAATGGCGCGAGCCATGCTCGACTGCCAGCAGATCACCCAACCTCGTTCTCATGCTGAACAGGTCGTTTATGGTTCCGTGCGGGAAATCGCCCAACGGTTGAATATCACCATGCCCGAGGTATGGGTCTACAATTCTCCCGATCCCAATGCCTTCGCGACGGGACCAAGCAAGAACAACTCGATGGTAGCGGTGTCAACCGGATTACTGGAGAACCTCAAGGAAGATGAGGTGAAGGCTGTTCTGGCTCATGAAATGGGCCACGTCTATAACGGCGACATGTTCGCTACGACTGTGCTAGCCGGGCTGATGAACACCTTTGTGTATTACATCGCCATGTGGGTACGGCGTTTCTTCGCGGAGCGGGATCAGGCAGCCTTAGGTTTCGGTCTGTCACTGGCAGTACAGATCATCGTCAGCATCCTGGCCTCCGTCGTCATCAGTTGGTTTTCACGTCGTCGAGAATTTGGAGCCGATGCGTTTGCTGCCAAGGTGTACGGGAAAGACTCGATGATCGGCGCGCTCCGAGCGATTGATCGATGGGTGAATCGTGCTCAATTCGAGTACTCTACGCAAGATGCACTCGCAACGATGAAGATCTCCGGCAACGCCGGTGGGTTCATGAGCTTATTCTCAACACACCCCACGCTTGAGGTACGGATCGCGGCGTTGGAGCGGCTTTAATCCTATTTCTTAAAAAAAACGATGTGGGCGCGGTACTCATCAATGGCCGCGCCCAAGATCGCACTTCCCCGTGAGATGTTGGCCTCAATGGCATGCTCAATGTCGGGGTCGTTAATCTCAACTTCATACCGATCCTGAATGTTCGTTCTCACCGGCCCCCCAGTCACCTCCCGTGGCATGAAGATTTCTTTCCAGACTTCTTTCTCAACCAAACAAACATCCCGAAACCGTTCATAGAGCAAGACTAGTTTGTCTGGATCTGTGACCTTCACACGCTCTCCCATGAGTATCCTTTCTCCAGGGACCTACCTGACCGACTTCTGTTCAGGAGACCAGGTAGGAACAGTATCTGCAATGGTAAAACGCATCACGCCGACGTGGTTTACGGCGTGAAACGGTTGTTGGCCTAGCGGCGCAATATAGATCTTCGCCAGATAATTGCCCACCGTCCATTTCTCACCTGACCGTTTCAACTCAAGGTACCCATATCGTTCGTGTCCTGGCACCTCCAATACATCTTTCCCTAACGGCTTCTCATTCAACTGGCCGCTCAGTTTCTCCAAATGCCATTGCACTGCAAATTGTGCCGGATCCTCCAAGGGGGCTACTTCAAAAACAATATAGATTGCTGGAATCTCCGGCGTGAATGTAGAACCCAGCCCGATCGGTTTCAGCCGCGGATCCTGGGTATACCACCCTTTACGTCCAAACGTATCCCATTCTACCTCAAACCCTTTCGCCATCTTGATCCAAGTAAAAAGCGACTGCGGAATGTCTTTTTCCTGATAGTCGAAGGAGGGGCTTTGGGTCGACCCAATCTCCGTGGACTCTTGCGCCTTGGGAGGCAGGAGGTCCTTGGCAATCCCTACCTGCTCATGGAGCAAGGCGACGCAAACCACGCCAACGGCAAACCAACCTCGTGGCAGTCTCGTTGCCGAAACATCCTGAGCCATAGAATTTATCGTACTGAGGAACATCATAGGAGGCAATGACTGCCGGCCATCATCTGATGAATCCTTGTGCCATGTTGATTCTATGGTAGAGTGCTCTTGGTTTTCTGATTATGACCGCCCAACCAGCATCACCACATTCAACTGGACATACTCCTGACAACGATCCCGCTCCTATCATGCCACACGAGTCCGGTCGTCGTTTTGGTATTCGTGATGGACTATTCCAGGCTATTGCCCAAGGCGGAGGCGAGCAGTATCTCTCGGCCTTTGCCTTACTCTTGCACGCGACACCGTTCCAATTGAGTATTCTCTCGGCTATTCCCCAGCTCTTAGGCACATGGGCGCAGTTGGTTTCCGTCAAAGTCGCCCACTGGTTCCCCAGCCTGGCTTCTCAAGTCTTCTGGGGCATCATCGGACAATCCCTCGCCTGGATCCCCATTCTCGCACTACCCTTGCTCTGGCCTGATCAAGGGCCGTGGCTGCTCATCGCAGCCGTTGCCGTGTATTTCACCTTTACTCATTTCACCTCTCCTGCATGGAATAGTCTCATCACCGGCTTGCTTGAGCCTAACGAACGAGGCACTTACTTCGCCAGACGATCACGCACCATTGCAATGACCAGTTTTCTCGCACTCTGCCTGGCTGGAGCGCTGTTGAGCTTCTTCGAGCAACAGCAACTCCTTTGGGTCGGCTTTGCCGTGATGTTCCTCACGGCTGGGCTCTGCCGGAGCACGGCAGCTCTCTTACTACTGAAGGTACGCGGCTTACCATCGCATGAGCCGAGCGGCAATCCAACTGGATTTCTGGTCTTTCTTCGCACCGGCACGTCTAAAACTTTCCGCCACTTCCTGCTGTTTTCAGGTCTCATGCACTCGGCTGTGTTGGTTGCTGGTCCATTCTTCGTCATCTACCTGCTTCAGGACCTGCATCTCGCACATTGGCAATATGGAACCTGGCTGGCCGCCGGCATCATCGGCCAATTTCTGACCCTGCCAGCCTGGGGACAGTTCGGCGATCGCTTTGGGAATAAGGCGTTGCTCACCTTCACTGGACTACTCGTAGCATTCCTGCCGATGTTATATCTATTCGGGACAGCATGGCCGTTTCTTGTCACCGTCAATTTCTTCGGAGGCGTGGTCTGGGCAGGACTTGGGCTTGGATTGAATAACTACGTCTTCGACGTGGTGCAGCCTACGGATCGCGGGAAAGCTGTTGCCATTTCAAGCATCGTGAATGGTATTGGGTGGGCAATAGGAACCGTGATCGGAAGCGTACTGATCGACACGCTACCGAACAGACTGCAGGCTTGGAACTTGATGCTGGAGCCCGTCTCCAACCTCCCGTTTATTTTCTTTCTCTCGGGCCTATTGCGATTGATCGTCTCAACGACACTTCTCCGAACCTTTCACGAACCTCGTCAAGTGGAGCAGCGTGCTCACCATCGATTGCTCTGGGAACTGCCGCTATTGAAACCCTTGCGACAACTCTCACGCCGAGCGATCAACCTTAATCAGTAAGGACCTACTCCGGAGTCGATAGCACGATTCTTTTCCTCTTGCTTCAGTTTTTCAAACGCTTTGTCAGTATTGCTTCGAACCTGGTCCTGCGTCATTGTCGGCGCATGTCTCGGCGCTTCACCGGCACATCCCCCCATCACCAACAGCACTACCCCTATGCCAGCCGAGCTCAACCCACTCTTGAATCCTATCCTCCATGTCGCTTTCTCCGACATACCCATCCTCCTCTTCGTCATGATAGCCATACAATTTGTACCCATTTCATAATCATACCATCCCTTTGTATGAATACCATTCAGCACTCATCTCGTGTAATCCCAAAATGATAATGTCCGGTTTGGACAAAGTAGAAATGTCCTCTTCGTTGGTAGACTACCGGCTCTCAGAAGGAGGGCGGGATGGTCGGAGAGGACACGGTGACGATGAGTGCGAA
>Ga0105164_10002045_pt1 | contig 12608 bp, 11 predicted proteins | sample VDWuncwatermetaG_FD_89674 | JGI IMG/M metagenome (GOLD analysis project Ga0105164, IMG submission 89674) | Wastewater microbial communities from Netherlands to study Microbial Dark Matter (Phase II) - VDW unchlorinated drinking water | ecosystem: Environmental > Aquatic > Freshwater > Drinking...
CCGACCGCAGGTCTCGGTGGTGGAGGCCGATGTGCTGGCCCTGCCGCCGGAGGAGGTTCTGGCCCGGGGCGCTGGCCGCCTCCCCTACGTGGTGGTCGGCAATCTTCCGTACTTCATCGGGACTGCGATCGTGAGGCACTTCCTGCAGGCCCGAGTCCAGCCGCGCTGGCTGGTCGTCACGCTCCAAGCGGAGGTGGCGCAGAGCATGGCCGCCGCTCCGGGCCGAATGAGCTATCTGGGCGTCGAGACCCAGCTTTTCGCGGATACTCGCATCCTGTTCTCGCTGCCGCCCAGGGCCTTTCGTCCGCCGCCCAAGGTACGCTCCGCTGTGCTTCGCCTCGATGTCCTGGAGGGCACGGCCGTGGAGGTGGACGACCGGGAGGCGTTCCTGCATCTGGTGCGGGCGGGCTTCGCGGCGCCCCGCAAACGGCTGCGCAATTCCCTGGCGGTGGGTCTGCGCGGCCGCCCAACCGAGGCGGAAGCGATGCTGTCGGCGGCCGGCATCGACCCGGGGCTGCGGCCGGCCGCTCTCAGCCTGGAGGACTGGCGGCAATTGTACCGCGCCTATCGGCGGGCGGCGGTACAGACGTCACAATAGCTCGATGCGGCTCATCGCTCCGGCCAAGATCAACTGGACGCTGGAAGTCCTCGGCCGCCCCGATAGCTATCGGGGCTACCACGAGGTGCGCAGTGTGATGCAGACGATCGACCTGTGCGACGAGGTCAGGCTCGAGCCGGCGGAGAAGCTGACCCTGGTCACGGCGGGCGAGCACGCTCCCCCCGAGGACGACCTGACGATGCGCGCGGCCTGTGAGTTGGCCGAAGCGGCGGGCCAACACCACGGAGCCACCATCAGCCTCCGCAAGCGCATCCCAGCGGCGGCGGGACTGGGCGGCGGAAGCTCGGACGCCGCTGCCGTCCTGCGCGGCCTGAACCGGATGTGGGGCCTCGGCCTGGGGCGGGAAAGGCTGGCGGAGATCGCAGCCCGCATCGGCTCCGATGTCGCCTTCTTCATCTACGGCGGAACGGCCCTGGCCGCGGGCCGCGGCGAACGGATCACTCCCCTGCCGGACGCGCCGGTGACCTGGCTGGTCGTGCTGGTACCGCCCCTTACGCTGGCTGAGAAGACCAAGCGGATGTACGCAGCGCTGACCGCGGCCGACCCTTCGGCAGGCTCAGGGCAGGCCCTTCGACGAGGCTCAGGACAGGCTTTCGGGGACGGCTCGCGCAGCGAGGCGCTGGCCGGCCGCATCGCGGATGGAGAGCCGGTGGAAGACGGCTGGCTGTGCAATTCCTTCGAGCGGGCCGCCTATGAGAGTTTTTCGGGATTGGCATCATACCGGGACGCCCTGCTGGCCGCGGGGGCTCGACGCGCCCACGTCGCGGGGTCCGGCCCCGCGTTGTTCGCGCTTGCCGGCAGCGAGGGAGAGGCAAGGGCGATTCGGCGCCAGCTGCCGACGGCGGGCGGCGGCGACAGCTTCCTGGCCCGGACCATGACTGCCGGCGAAGCCCTCGTCGTGGAGGAGTAACCGGTGGCGGCGGTCTTCGCCGGCTTCGTCATCGGCTACGCGTACTCGCTGCTGTTCACGGCCTTCGCTTCGGTGATGCTGGTCGGCGCCCGCAGCCGGGTGCCGTATCTGGCCAAGGCGATTGCGCCCAACATCAACGCCGTGATGCTGGCCGTCCCGGTATCCATTGTCGCTTTCCTGGGCTGGACGCTCCTGGGTCTGATCCTGGGCCTGCTGTACAAAGGCGCCACCGACAACCTGGCAGGAGAAGGCCTGGGCAGCCCGAACTGGCCCTTCACCCTGGGTGTCCTGCTGACCGGCGCGGCGTTTCTGGCAGTCGTGGCCTACGCCTGGCGGCGGCTGCCCTGGCAGGTGCTGGTGTTGACAGCCGCCTTCGTAGGGCTGTTCGGCTGGGCGATGCCGTACCTGGCGGAGGTAGGAGAGTAGAGGTTGGAAGTTGGGGTTGGCCGTTGGTCAACGGACATTGAACGGATTAACGGATGAGCCGATGTTTGCGCATCCGTTAATCCGTTTGGATATCCGTTGACAGATCAGCGTCCGGTTGAGCCTGCACGGCGCCCTGGGCTAGGATGAGAGTGGCTTCACGTTCACGGAAGGGTCTTCTGACGGCATGCCCGGCACCATCGTCGATATGCACGTGCACACCGTGCGCGGCGCCGCCGACTCGTCGCTGACCCCGGAGCAGCTAATCGAGGAAGCCCGCCGCATCGGGCTGACGGGCGTCAATATCAGCGAGCACGACCGGCTCTGGGACGTCCATCAACTGGAGGAGTTCCGCCAGCGGAGCGGCCTGTTCGTCAGCCGGGGGATGGAGGTCTCCACGGACATGGGCCACATGATCGTGGTGGGGCTGGACCGCTACGTGCCGGGAATCCGGCGGGCCAGCGAGCTGCGCCGGGTGGTGGACGAGGTGGGCGGCTTCATGACCGTGGCGCACCCTTTCCGCCACTTCTTCGACCCCATCCACTTCCGGCGCGATGGGCGGCCGCCCTTCGACATGACCCCGGAGCAGGCGGCCGAGCGGATGCCCGTCTTCCAGCTCGTCGATGAGATCGAGGTGGCCAACGGCGGCTGCACCCCGCGCGAGAACCAGTTCGCTCTGCGGGTGGCGCGGGTGCTGGGGAAGCGGGGCATAGGCGCCAGCGACTGCCACTCCACCAACGGCGTGGGGTACTACGTGACGGTGTTTGAGGAGGATCTGCGGGACCCTTCGACTCCGCTCAGGACAGGCCAGGAGCACATGCTGGAGCTCCTACACGCCCGCCGCTTCTACGCCGCGCAGGGGCTGGCTGCGGGCGCGCTGCGCCCGTACGTGGAGACGGCCGCCGCACACAGGTAGACGGCTCGACCGCGCTCGATTGCGCACGCCAGCGCCGCGCCGTTCTTCCAAAATTCCGTCCGGCCGGTGACACCCTCTTGACAAGACAAGTCCCAGCGTGGCAGAATGTCTACTAAATCGATGGAAAATATCAACATGGCCCCCATCGCGCAGAGAGAAGAGGAACCAGCAGCGCCAGACCGCGAACGGGAGGTTCTGGAGGAGATACTCAGAGCCATTCGCAGAGTGAGGCACGGCTATGTGCAAATTATTGTTCAGGACGCGCGCGTCGTGCAGATCGACACGTTGGAGAAGAAGCGCCTTGACCGTCCACCGTCGTAAACGCCGCTTTAGAACGGCTGACCAGACAACTGGAGGCCCCTCGCAAGAAGCGAGGGGCTTTCTGCTAGGTCTGGGAGGCGCCTCTAGACGCCCTCCCGGGCTGCGGTGCCATGTTCGGCACGGTTCCTGCTGCCACCGCCGCACCCTCCCTAAGGCCCGCTGTTCCTCGACCACCGCGGTCGAGGGCGGCGGCGGGAGCAGGAACGGGAAAGGAGGAGGCAGAGATGGAACCGAAGAAGCTTTCGATGGTGGTGTTCAGTGGTGATATGGACAGGGCGCTGGCGGCCTTCGTGATTGCCACCGGCGCCGCGGCGTCCGGTACCGAAGTCACCATGTTCTTCACCTTCTGGGGGCTCAAGTTGGTCCAAAACGGCAGCCTGGCCGGGTCCAGTCCGTTAGGGCGTGCGATGGGCCTCCTTAACCGCGGCGGTGTCGATCGGGTCGGCCCATCTCGCTTCAATTTCCTCGGCCTGGGCCGCTGGATGTTTAAGAGGATGATGAAGTCGCACAACGTGGCGTCGCTGCCGGAACTTCGGCAGACGGCCACGGACCTCGGTGTGAAGTTGATCGCCTGCCAGATGAGCATGGACGTCATGGAGATCCCGCGGGAGGACCTGATCCCCGAGGTCACCGAGGTGGTTGGGGTGGCGACGTTCATCGAGCAGGCGCAGCAATCTCAGACAACCCTATTTATCTAAGCGACAAGAGGTGGATTGATGGTAGAGACGAACGTTGACGTCACCCTGGACCTCAAAGGGCTGAACTGCCCGACACCGGTGGTCAGGGTGAGCCAGGCCGTGAATGGCCTGCCGCTCGGCGGTGTGCTGGAGGCGACGGCCACCGATCCGGGTGTGCTTTCCGACATCCCGGCATGGACACGCACCACCGGCAACGAGCTGCTGTCCATCGAGCGGCAGGACAGAGTCATCACGTTCCGGATCAAGAGGGCGAAATGAAGGTAATGGAGGCGGTATGTCCGCCAGGAAGGGGCAAGTACACATGCCACGAGTTCTCACTCTCAGCACAGCGGGTATCCTGCTGGTCATCGGCCTGGCGCTGGTTATCATCCCATTCGCCATCGATGTGCCGGGGAAGGCCAGCGCCGGTGCCGACATGATGGCCGATTTCGAGCCCATCATGGCGCCAGAGCAGGTCCAGGTGACCAAGGACTACCTGGAGCAGTTCCACATCATGCGCGACGACTTCGTGCCCGCCATCACGCCCGAGGCCGTGGCCCGCTTCCAGGGCTATCTGGGGACGATGGAGGCAATGTATGGGGACTTCCAGACGCTCCTTCCCACCCTGGCCAGCCAGATGGGGATGACGCCTGAGCAGCTGGAGTCCGCTTTGCCCCAGATGGCCCCGGGTGTCGCCCAGGGCCTCCAGGAGTTCCCCGCTATGGGCCAGGACTTCGCGGGGGTGGTGGGGATTATGGACAAGGATGTCGACATCGTTCAGGGCATGCCCACGTACCTGGCCCACTACGACGACCTGGTGGCCCGCATGGACCGCAACGTGGAGAACTTCGACCAGGCGAACGGGCTGCCCATGGGCCTCATGCCGTGGATGTTCGTCGGTCCGGGCGCCGTCATTGCCCTCCTGGCGGTGGTGCAGTTGGCCGGCGCCCTCCCGCGGGCCGTGCAGATCGACACCTTGGAGAAGAAGCGCCTTGACCGCCCACCAGCATAGGCGCCGGCTCGAAGCGGCTGACCAGACAACTGGAGGCCCCTCGCAAGAAGCGAGGGGCCGGTTGTTTCGTCCAGAATGCGCCTGTAGGAGTCCCCGCTGAGCGGTGGCGCCGTGCGCTACAGGCTCGCCAACGGAGGCCGCGACTAGTCGTGCACAGCCACCGACTTTGAGCTGCGATTCGCAGATATCCGCCCATCCGTTCTAGCCAGCCGCGGCCGCCGGTGCTACAATGGCGGCGGTTTGGCTACGACTTACGTTTCCCTGGACCTGGAGACCAGCGGCCTCGATCTGGAGGATGACGCCATTATCGAGGTGGGCGCCGTCCGCTTCGACGGCGACGGCGTTCAGGACCGCTTCTCGACGCTGGTGAACCCGCGGCGGTCGATCCCGCAGCGCATCCAGTCGCTCACCGGCATCAGTGAGGCCGACGTGCGTGGCGCACCCCCTCTGGAGGCGGTCGCTGGTGACCTGGAGCGCTTCCTGGACGGCGCCATCCTGGTCGGCCACAACGTCATCGGCTTCGACGTCCGCTTCCTGGACGCCGCCAGCATCCGGCACGGCGAGGCGATTTATGACACGCAGGATCTGGCCACCCTCCTGCTGCCTGGCCTGCCCGAATATAGCCTGGCCGCCCTGGCCGAGCACTTCGGAGTTTCTTTCCCTGTGCAGCACCGCGCCCTGGCCGATGCCGAAGCCGCCCGTGACCTGTTCCTGGCCCTGCGCGAGACTGCCAGCCGCCTTCCGCTTGACGTCCTGGGCCAGGTCGCTCAGTGGCTGACGCCCACGGCCTGGCCCTGGCGGGGCTTTTTCCGGGAAGCCTGGGATCTGGCCGTAGCCGCGGCGCCAGCACGAGACCGTGCCTTCCGCCTTGACCCGCCGGCGATGGCTGGAACGCTGTCGCCGGTGCGGCAGCCGCGGCCGGTGCCAGCGGAGCGAGCCCTGGCCGTGCTGGCTTCGGCCCGTGAGCGGCCCGACGTCCTGCCGCAGTTCGACGAGCGGGCCGAGCAACAGGCGATGGTGCGGGCCGTCGCCGAGGCCCTCAACGAGGGCGAGCGCCTGCTGGTGGAGGCCGGCACCGGCACCGGCAAATCGCTCGCCTATCTCATTCCTGCCGCCTGCCAGACGCTGGCCAACGGCCGCCGCGTCGTCATCTCCACAGCCACGATCAACCTCCAGGACCAGATAACCGGCAAAGACCTCCCGGCGTGCCAGGCCCTCCTGGCTGACGGTGGCAACGAGCTGCGCGCCTGCCAGCTCAAGGGGCGTCGCAACTACCTCTGCTTGAAACGCTTCGCTGCCCTACGTGCTGCCCCCAACTTGAGCGATGACGAAGCTCGCATCGCCTCTCGCATCCTCATCTGGCTGACCCAGACGAAGAGCGGGGACCGCGCTGAGCTGCGCTTGACGCAGGCTGAGGAGGCGATCTGGCGGCGCCTCAGCGCCGAGGGGGCCGACTGCACGTCCGATAGCAGTCCCTTCGTGGTGGAGGGCACCTGCTTCCTGCAGAGGGCCCGCCGCGCCGCCGAGGCCGCCCACATCGTGGTGGTGAACCACGCTCTGCTCCTGTCCGATATCGCCTCCGGAGGCCGCCTCCTGCCGCCCTACGAGCACCTGGTGGTGGACGAGGCGCACCACCTGGAGGAGGAAGCCACCCGTCAGTTCGGGTTCAGAGGCGGCGAGAGCGAGGTGACGGAGCTGCTGGACCGCTGCGAGGCGCTGGCGCCCGCCCTCCAGAACGCCGTCCGCAGCGGCCGCAACGCGCTGGGGCCGGGCGCCCAGTTCGCCGGCATAGCCGACGCCCTCAAGCGCGCCGCCGGTCGTGCCCGGCCGCGGCTGAGGGAGCTCGCGCGGCAGCTCCTGGCCTTCCTTCGCCAGCAGGCGTTGGAGGATCAGGAACCCCGCCTGCTGGTCAACCGCGGCACGCGCGCCCAGCCGGACTGGTCCAACGTGGAGATCGTCTGGGAGAACCTACGCCTGGGCCTGCAAGAAACCCTATCGCTGCTGGAGAAGCTACAGAGCGCACTGCGGGACGCCGAGGGCCTGGGGATGTCGAACTTCGAGCTGCTTCTGGCGGACGTGGCCGCCCAGCTCCAGCAGGGACAGGCGCTGGTGGCCGGCCTGACCGTCGCCCTGGAGCAGGACGACCCCCAGCGCATCGTCTGGCTGGAGCGCGACCGCGGCGACGGCGGCCTGGCCGTCTCCTGGGCGCCCCTTCGGGTGGACGACCTGCTGCGCGACCGGCTGTACGCCGACCGCAACAGCCTGATTCTGACCGGCGCCACGCTGACCAGCCAGGGCAGCTTCGATTACATTCAGGATCGCCTGGGCCTGCAGGACGCGCACACCCTGGCCTTGGGCTCGCCGTTCGATTACCAGCAGGCCGTCCGCATTCTGGTCCCGCGGGACATACCAGAGCCCACCTGGCCCGACTACGTAGAGGCCCTCAGCCGCGCCATCGTCGACCTGGGGCGCGCGTCGGAAGGGCGGGCGCTGGTCCTGTTCACGTCGCACGCCAGCCTGCGGGCCGCCCACGCCCTGTCCCGAGGCCCCTTGCAACGCGAGGGGATCGAGGTTCTCGGCCAGGGGATCGACGGCTCCCCGCGTTACCTGGTGCGGGCCCTCCAGTCCAACCCGCGTAGCGTGGTCCTGGGTACGGCCAGCTTCTGGGAAGGGATCGATGTGGTTGGGGATGCGCTCTCGCTGCTCGTCGTGACCCGGCTGCCCTTCATAGTACCTACGGAGCCCGTCTTCGCCGCCCGCTCGGCCCTATACGACGACCCGTTTGGCCAATACGCCCTGCCCCAGGCCATCCTACGCTTCAAGCAGGGGTTCGGCCGCCTCATCCGCAGCAAGACGGACCGAGGCGTCCTGGTCGTTCTGGACCGGCGGATCGTGAGCAAGAGCTACGGCGGGGCTTTCCTGGAGTCGCTGCCCGCCTGCCCTGTACGGGAGGCGATGCTGCGGGAGATGCCGGGGCTGGTGCGGGAGTGGCTGGCGCCTCCACGCGCAGGGGCGAAGGCGGAAGGGCGGAGGACGGATGGGACGCCATCCGTAGGTGCGCAGCCGCCGGTGATATAATCCCGACATCCCACTGGAGGAGCTTTCGATGCCTGGAGCCACCACGGACGTCGTCCTGCGGACAGTGGGCCTGAGCAAGCGCTACGGACGGCTGCTTGCACTGTCGGACCTGAATCTGGAGGTTCGCCGCGGGCAGGTCTACGGCTTTCTGGGGCCCAACGGAGCCGGCAAAACCACCACCATCGCCCTCACTTTGGGGCTGATCGCCCCCAGCAGAGGCCACGTCGAGATGTTCGGCCTGGATACGAGGGCTCACCTGGCCGAAGCGCTGCGCCGCGCGGGAGCGGTGCTGGAGAGCCCGTCGTTCTACCCCCTACTTTCGGGCCGCGATAACCTCCGCGTCTGGGCGGCGCTGTCCGGTGGGGTCAGCGAGAAGCGGCTGGATGAAGTCATCGATCTCGTTGGGCTGCAGGCGCGCGGGCGAGACAAGGTGCGGACCTACTCGCTGGGCATGAAGCAGCGGCTGGGCCTGGCCGCTGCTCTGATGCACGATCCGGAACTGCTCGTGCTGGATGAGCCCACTAATGGGTTGGACCCGGCGGGGATGCGCGAGTTCCGTCAGCTCATCAGAGGGCTGGGGCAGATGGGGAAGACGGTGTTCGTGTCCAGCCATCTCCTGGGCGAGGTTGAGCAGATGTGCGACCACGTTGGTATCGTCAAACAGGGATCGCTGTTGACCCAGGGGTCGGTCGAGATGATGCTGCGCCGGAGCGAGGCGTTGGAGATGCGGGTGACCGATCCCGATGTGGCGGTACAGGTGCTGGCGGCGCTGGACTGGGTCAGAGGCGTGAAGCGCGAGGGCGACTGCCTGACTGTAGAGGCCCCACGGGAGAGGGCCGCCGAACTGAGCCGCGCCCTGGCCGAGCATCAGATATACCTCTTCGAGTTGCGTCCGCGGGACAGCAGCCTGGAGGAGTTCTTCCTGGAGGTGACGGGTGACAACGTGGCCAACCGCTAGCGTCCTGGGCGCTGAGCTGCTCAAGGTGCGCAAGCGCTGGATGCCCTACGTCCTGTTCCTGGTCATGCTGGTCGGGGCGGCGATCCAGATCTGGTTGGCGGGCTACGCGTCCTGGCAGGGGGACGACCCGGAATTCCAGATAAACGCCCTGCGCACGTTCACGCTGCCGTGGTCGCTTGCACCTCTTCTGGACAGCGGACAGTTCTGGGGCGCGATACTGGTGGGGATCCTGGCCGCCTCCACCGTGGCCACGGAGCACACCTGGGGAACGGTACGGCAGGCGCTCATTCGCGGGCAGCCCCGCAGCCAGTACCTGACGGCCAAGCTCTTGGGGATCATCGTGATAGCCGCCGTGAGCCTGCTTCTCGCCTTGGGGGTCGGCGTCGCGTTCTCGGTGGCCGCCACGGCCGCGGCTAACCTGCCAATCACCCTCGACATCCCCACAGGGGACGGTCCGTCGGTCCTGGGCATGGCGCTGATGGTCCTGCGCTCGGGCTACGGGATCGTGCCGTACGGGCTCCTGGCCTTCTGTCTGGCCGTCGTCGGCCGCTCGACCACGCTGGGGGTGGCAGGCATCATCGTATTCATGTTCGCGGAATCGATTGTCCTGGCCATTCTCGGTGGCATCGGGGGCCTGGCCGCGGACGCGCGGGCGTTCTCCATCGGGCACAACGTGGTAGCGCTCCTGGCCGTGAACCGCATCGGCGGCTTTGCCGACTACAACGCTTTCGCCCCCAGGGACCGGCCGCCGGCGTCGGAGCTGCCCGACCCCGGCGTGGCGGCGCTGGTCCTGGCCCTGTATTGCCTGGCGTTTCTGGCCATCGCCTTCTGGGTGTTCCAGCGACGGGACGTGCACGCCTGAGGCCGCAGCCGGCCACGAGGCGCGATCGGTTGCCGCGACCGAAGACCGTGCGGAGCAGCGAGATTGAGATCAGAGGCCCGCGGGTCGTGCTCCGCCCACTGGCCGATGAAGACGTTGCCGCCATCGAGCCCTGGTACCCCGACGCAGTCGGGGCCGTGCACGGCTTGTCCCGCGATGAGGTCGAAAGTCGCCGGCAACCTGGATCCGTAGGTCGAGGCCCCGGCCTTGACCAGGGCAGAGGCGGGGTCCTGCCCCACGATACGGATAGCCCCTCCACCCAGGACCTCTACCACCGGCAGGAGGCGGCGCGGACCGAGCCGAATGGCGGCCTGCTGGTCATCGCGCGGCGGGACGACCATTCGGCAGGCTCAGGGCAGGCTCCTTCGGCACGCTCCCGCCGGAGGCGGGCAGGCAGGGCAGGCCCTTCGGCTCCAATAGGCCTACTGGACTACAGGCTGGGGCAACCAGAGGCGGGCTGGCTGACCGTTCGATTCATCGCCATCGCCAGGGCGCACCGGGGCTGGGGGTACGGCTCCGAAGCGGTGCGGCTGGTGGAGGCGGAGGCAGTCCGCCGTTGGGGGGCGGCGCGCTTCCGGGCATGTGTAGACCTGCGGAACGGGCTGGGGCTCTACTTTTGGCTGAGGTTAGGCTACCGGCCGATTTCGCCTCTGGAGCGGCCCCAGGCGCCGGGGCGGGACGAGGGTATGGTCGGGATGATCCGCAGGATCGCATAGGAGCCCCAGGCCAGTCGCGTGCTATACTCCACACTGATGAGTCGTCTCCCCCGCATCGCGCTGGTGCTGGCACTGTTGGTGGCGGCGGCGGTGGTGGCATGCGGAGGCGAGGCCCCCCCGGCCAGCGGCACCCCGTCGCCGACTCAGAGCCCGTCAGCTGGAACGCCGCCCGCTACCGCAACGGCGACCCCGACGGCAGGGCTCACCGTCATCGCCAGCCCCTTCCAGGGCACCCGCGAGCCCATCGAGGCGCCGCCCTCGCCCGGCCTTCCCCTCGGCGGCGCCCTGCTGGTGGACGTGCGGGCGGCACAGCACGAGGACTTCGACAGGATAGTGTTCGACTTCAGCCAGGGCCTGCCGGGCTATCGCGTGGAGTACGTGACCCCGCCCATCCTAGGGGACGCCTCGGGCGAGCCGGTGCCCATCGCCGGCGGCGCCTTCCTCCGCGTCAGGTTCAAGCCCGCCGCTGGCTACAACCCCAACACGGGGACGCCCACGTATACGGGGCCGCTGGAGCTTACCCCAGGCCTCCTGTCTTTACTGGAAGCCGAGAAGACCGGCGACTCCGAGGGGGTCCTGACGTGGGTTCTGGGCCTGACCGAGGAAGTGGACTTCCGGGTCTACCGGCTCGAGGACCCCTTCCGCATAGCTATCGACGTGGGCCACCCGTAGGGTAGGCACAGGCAGGAGGAGCGATGCAGGACATCTTCCAGCACATTGACGGCCACCTGAGCGAGTCCATCGCCGAGCTAGTGGCGCTGTGCAGGCTGCCCACGGTCAGCGCCCAGAACTCGGCCATCCAGGAAACGGCGGAGCACGTGGCCGGGCGCCTGGAGGGGCTGGGGTTCCAGGTCCGCATCCTCGCCAAGCCTGTCCCGAGCGGAGCCGAAGGGCCCGCCGGCGACGGGTCCCGGGGGGCGGTCCAAGCGCAGCCGGTGGTGTTCGCCGAGCAGCGGGGCGAGTCGCCCAGGACCCTACTCTTCTACGACCACTACGACGTGCAGCCGCCGGAGCCGCTGGAGCTGTGGTCGTCGCCGCCCTTTCAGCCCACCCTGCGCGACGACAAGCTCTACGGCCGCGGCGTCTCTGACAACAAGGGGAACATCGCCGCCCGCCTGGCCGCCATCCACGCCTGGCGCGAGGTCCGGGGTAAGCTCCCTTGCTCCCTGAAGTTCTGCATCGAGGGCGACGAGGAGATCGGCAGCCCCCAGATGGAGGAGTTCGTGACGGAGCACCGGCAGTTACTGGCCGCCGACGCCTGCTTGTGGGAGGGCGGCGGCGTCACCTGGGAGGGTGTGCCTCAGGTCACGCTGGGCGTCAAGGGCCTCCTGTACGTGGAGCTGGAGTGCAGCACCGTCAGCCGCGACGCCCACTCCTCCTACGGGACAGTATTGCCCAACGCCGCCTGGCGGCTGGCCTGGGCGCTCGCCAGCATCAAGGGGCCCGACGAACGGGTACGCATCGAGGGATTCTACGACGCCGTCCGGCCGTCCACGCCCGAGGAGCGGGCGGCGGTGGAGGCGATGCCCGCTGAGGAGGAGGAAACGCTGAAGAGCTACGGCGTCGAGTCAGCCGTGACGGGCGTGCGCGGCCTGGAGTACCGGCTGCGCCACCTGTTCGAGCCCACGGCCACCATCGACGGCCTCTCCTCGGGCTACGAGGGCGAAGGGCCGAAGACGGTGCTACCGGCGCGGGCCATGGCCAAGATGGACTTCCGGCTGGTGCCGGACCAGGACCCGCACGACATCCTACGCAAGCTCCAGCGCCACCTGGAGCGGCAGGGGTTCGGCGACGTGCAGGTGCGCTACCTGAGCGGCGAGCGGCCGGCCCGCACGCCGGTGGGCGACCCCTTCGTGGGCATCGTGCGGGGGGCGGTTCGGGAAGCCTACGGCCGGGAGCCGATCATCGTGCCGACGATGGCGGGTACGGGGCCGCTGTATCCGTTCATCGCCACGCTGGGGCTGCCCACGGCCGACTGCGGCATCGGCTACCCGGATGCCCGCATCCACGCCCCCGACGAGAACATCCGGGTCGAGGATTTCCGGCGGGGGGCCAAGGCGATCGCGGCGCTGATCGGGCGGTTCGCCCCGTCCTCGTA